>MDTC01039379.1_pt1 | contig 41545 bp, 33 predicted proteins | sample 811181 | NCBI WGS metagenome assembly MDTC01 (sample SAMN05326644, study PRJNA326480) | marine metagenome | isolation source: seawater | place: Pacific Ocean: North | collected 2011
CTTCGTCATCAGCGACGAGGATACGTCCACCAGCCATGGGTAGACAATAGACTGGACGGGGGGGTTCCGCCAGAAATCAGTTATGGTTTTGCGGAAACAGACGTCGCTCTGAGTGGGGTTTCAGTTCAACGATCGAACGTCGATGAACGCTTTTTTTCTGAGAGTGGCAATCCATTGCTCCATCTCTTTACCCAACTTTTTTCGGTGCAATTCATTGCGCAGCGTACTTTTAACTGATTCAAAAGATTTTGGAGGCAGTTGGCGGCGTTTAGTGACTTTGATTACATGATAGCCAAAAGGACTCCGAAAGGGTCCGTCGATTTGGCCTTCGCCGATGGAAAAAATGGCCGCCTCTAACTTCGGATTGAGGTTTCCCTTTCGCAACGTACCCAAGTTACCCCCACGACTGGCGCCCGGACCCTCACTGTGGGATTTCGCTAAGTCAGCAAAGTCTTCACCCGCTTTTGCACGTTCCATGACTTGAACTGCCCTCTGGCGCACGGCTGCCTCATCAGCTGCAGCGGCGCCCGTTGCGACCTTGAAGACAATGTGAGCGGCATCCACCTCAAAATCTCGACTGATCTTTGTTCGACGCTCTTTATAATAATCTTCGAGGTCTCGATCAGAAATTCTAATCCGGCTGCCCAGTACGACCCCTATGACCCTCTGTTCAAGTAGATTTTCTCTGACGACCGCCTTGAACGATGCCATCGTCATGCCCTGGCTGGTCAGATACATTTGCATTTGCTGCTGTGACCAGCCTTGCTGTTTTTGAACGCGAGCCAGGTGTTGGTCTACATCGTTGTTTTCAACCTTGATATTGCGTCTTACGGCTTCCTGGGCGATGAGTTTCTTACCGATCAGATCCTTTAGGCCACGCTTCAAGATGACCTGTCGCTTCGCCTTGAGTGTGTCCTGGTCGGGGATTTGGGCAATTCTGGCGAGATCGACTTTCACCGAGTCCTCTAGTTCCGACTGAGTGATGACCGCTTCGTTCACCACAGCGATGATTCGGTCAACGATTCGAGCGTCGATCGGTGTTGAAAACAGGCAGACGACCAGCACGAGAATACGATTCATCACTTTGCACCTCCTTGATTCGGTGTCGGCTTCGGGGGCGCGAGCGACGGCATAGGCCGTGTGGGTCGATTCGCCTTTGCTGCTTTTAAAGCCGCCTCATCGATCTCTATTTTTGCGTTGTCCATAAGGGCCTTGACGTATGTTTCCATGGCCGTACTTTTCCGTTTCCGAAAAAGCTTAATGCGCAGTTTGTTGCGGACATCGGACAAAGACTTGACGAAGGCGCGTCGATACCCGCTCTTCAACACAATATGCCAGCCATTTGTTCCCTTAATCGGACCTGGCGCCAGTTGGCCAACCGCGTCTAACTTATAGGCTGCTCGTGCTAAGGCGCTGGGCACAGGTGGCGCATTCTGTGGTCTCTTGACCGAGGTTTTACCAGGTTCGCCAAAGAAGCCTAAATCGCCTCTGCGCCCTTGAGTAAGCGTGTCTTGACTGTGCTTTTCTGCGAATTCGCCGAAGATGCGACGGGCCTTCGCTGGTGCTGCTGCGATGGCGGATTTGATCTCCCCATGGAGTTTGACTGCGCTGGCTTCATCGCTCATTAGAATATGGGAGGCTCGAACCTGAGCAGGCCGGCTGAATTCTGTTGGGTGGCTGTCATAGTATTTTTGAATCTCATCATCTGTGATGTCGCCCATTTTGACGATTTGCGACAGCTCCTTGGAGGTAAATCGTTTGACCATAGCTTGCTTCATCGCGAGCTGGACATCTGGATCGGTGTCGTACCCTTTCTTGGCCGCTTCAACCGCAAGTAGCTCGAATCGGATTAGGTTATCGAGAAAGTCTTTCTTACGCTCCGGGCTATTGTGTCGACTCCGGGCAAACACCGACTGTTGATTTAAATACCTCTCGAATGCTTGTAGCGTGATGATTTTCGAGCCGATTTTTGCGACGACCTGACCTTGTTCTTGAGCAGACAGATTGGTCTCGCCAGCCAGAACATAAGATGAGCCCTTCGCAGCCTCTGTCGCTTTATCTTTTTGACATCCGAGACACAATACCGGGATAAAAAACGCCAGTTGGAAAATTTTGTTCACTGCTCTGTCCTCTCTTTTGCTTTAGGCTCGGTAGCTAACTCTGCCAGGACCTGCAAGCAGATTCTGAGGCTTTGTATCGAGTTTTTCCGTTCCTCGCCTGACAATAAATAGACAAGTCTGAAGTCTGCCGGAACGCGCCACTGGCTGGTTGGCTGGCCAATCAGCCCAAAAATAATCTCCGGACCCACCGGGGTGTCTGGGTGAAAAGTAAAGGTCATTTGACGCGGGCCATGGTCGACCGTGGTCATCAGAAGTTTTCGAGCCAGTGTTCTAATTCGCATCACATCGATCAGATTCTCAAACATTTGTGGTGGTGAGCCGAAGCGATCAACCATTTCCTCAGCGATTTGAACAACCCGGTCTTCATCGTTTGCATTTGCCAGTCGTTTATACAGCATGAGCCGAACGGAGGTCTCAGGGACATAATCGTCAGGAATGCGCGCATTGATTTGTAAATTAATATCCGGGTCGACATGGACGGGTTGTGGCTGTCCCCTGAGCTGTCTAACCGCATCGTCCAGTAATTGGGTATAGGTCTCTAGGCCAACGGCTTGCACGTGACCTTTCTGGCGTGTCCCGAGTAGTTCGCCAGCACCGCGAAGTTCCAAGTCGTGACTCGCTACGTGGAAACCCGAGCCCAATTCAGTGAACTTTTGAATGACCGCCAGTCTAGCCCGAGCGTCCTTATCCAGCGCCGCTTGGCCCGCAACCAGCAAGTAGCAGTAGCCACGTTCTCGACTGCGACCCACTCGGCCCCTGAGTTGATAGAGCTGGGCCAAACCGAAGCGGTCTGCTTGATCCACGAGAATGGTATTGGCTGTCGGGATATCGATGCCTGATTCGATAATGGTGGTTGCAACCAGGACATTGAATCGGCCCTCAGTAAAATCGAGCATGACATTTTCCAGTCTGCTGGGCTCCATCTGCCCATGTCCCACGACGATCCGGGCTTCAGGAACCAATGAAGACAGCCACGCTGCTCGGTTTTCAATACTCTGTACGCGATTGTGGACAAAGAAGACTTGGCCACCGCGACTTAATTCTCGAATAATCGCGTCTCGCGCCACATCATCAGTGGCCCGGCAGACGTAGGTTTTGACGCTCAGCCGATCGACAGGAGGCGTGGTGATTACGCTGAGATCACGAATCCCACTCAAACTCATTTGAAGTGTCCTTGGGATGGGGGTTGCCGTCATCGCCAGAACATCGACTTGGGCTCTCAGTGCTTTCAGACGTTCTTTATGTTTGACTCCAAATCGATGCTCTTCATCTAAAATGAGTAGGCCCAGATCTGAGAATTGAGCGGTTTTTCCAAGCAAAAGATGGGTGCCGACGGCCACATCAACTTTGGCGTCGCTTAGGTCTTGTAAGTTTATTTTGGCCTGCTTCGATGGCACCAGGCGGCTGAACAAGCGGACATCGATGGCGTAGTCAGCCAATCGGTCAGAGAAGGTCTTAAAATGTTGGAGCGCCAGCACGGTTGTTGGAACCAGAATGCAGACCTGTTTTCCATCGAGTACGGCTTTCATGGTCGCCCGGAGGGCAACCTCAGTCTTGCCGAAGCCGACATCGCCACAGAGTAATCTGTCCATGGGGCGAGGGGAGACCATATCGGCGACGACTTCCTCTATGCACTGAAGTTGGTCTGGCGTTTCCTCGAATGGGAATGTCGCTTCGAATGTGCGGAAAAAATCGTCGGGTGGCGAGAATGAATAGCCAACCGCAAGTTCTCTTTTGGCATAGAGATCGAGCATGGCTAGAGCGTCCTCTTCTGCGGCTTGACGTGCTTTAGCCCGTACTTTTTGCCACGCTGTACCGCCCAGCTTATCGACTTTTGGATTGGCTTGGCTGGATCCAGAGTATTTTTGTAGGCGACCCAGTTTGTAGACTGGCAAATACAGCTTGTCATTGCCGGCAAACTCAACGACCAGAAAATCGTTTTCAAATGCACCCATAGACAGTTTTTTTAGGCCCACATAGCGTCCGATCCCATGATCGGCATGGACCACTAAATCATCCTCTTTGAGCTCTTTGAAATCCCGAATGAACGGGTTGCCGGATTCTCGGGCAGGCGCTTTGCGTTTCGGTGCCCGTCGACCGAAAATCTCATTCTCGGTGACCACCGCAATGCCTCGGCTTGGCAGATGAAACCCGTCTGATAGGTCGCCTCGCATGAGAACAGCCCCCACCTGATCAGGTCTGGGCGGACTGTATAAATTCATCTCATCGGCACTGGACCGAGAGACCGGAATACCAAAATTCTTGAGCAAGCGCTCAAGACGGTCGAGCTGTGTTTCTTGCCGGCATGGAATGATTGTTCTCACCCCATTCTCGGTTTGCTGACGCACCCAGATTGCCAGTGGCTTGAGGGGCGTTCTCTCGCCGCGGGCTCTGGCGAGTGCGTTGGTCAGCTCGGTGTTTCTTGGAATCTCGAATTTGATGGCGTCATCAGGCCCCTCGACGGCGCCTAATTCATCGACGATTTGGAGGGTGTGACACCGCAACTGAACTCGTATATCCAGGCGGGCTTTGAGTTCATTGGGGTTGAGGATATGCGCGTCCGCTGGCAGTGATAATCGTCCATCCGCAAGAGCGCCTTCGCGCCCTCGGCTAAACTCATCCCATTGATTGGATACAGCCTCAGACGCGGCCATCGGGTCGAGATGAACTAAGATGGCATTTTCGGGCAAATAGTCTGCGACCGCCGTGGTCTCAGAATAGAAAGCCGGTCGAAATGCTTCGATACCCATGAAGGGGATGCCATTGCTCAAATCGTCGAGCATTGCTTGAACTTTACGTGTTGGCATGCCCACTTCCGCGGCGGCGTCTAAAATCCCCTGTCGCGCCCGCTTCTTAGACGCATCGATCAACAGTTCTTCTCTGACTGGTGGCAAGATCAACTGGTCGGGGGCGGCCTCGGTCGTTCGCTGTGTCACCGGATCGAAGTAACGGATGGATTCAACCTCATCGCCCCAGAGTTCCAAACGGACCGGTGCGCTGCCCGTCGGGGGGAAAATATCAATAATGCCGCCGCGTATAGCGAAAGTGCCTCGATCTTCGACGACGCTCACAGCTCTATATCCCGAGTCAGCCAGGGCTCTCAGACAGCCACTTCGATTCAATTCTTGCCCTGCATCGATGAGATAGGAATGATCGAGCAGAACATCAGATGGCATCACTCGCCGCGTCAGCGCGACCGCGGAGGTTACGATGACGTCTTGCCAAGATTCCCAAGCCATTGACGTGAGGGCCGCCAATAAGCCCATGACGGATTGCCGATCAGGACTGAGATGGCCATAAGGACTGGCATCGACACGCGGTATGTGTCCAACCGAAACGTTGGACCCGGCCGAAAAAACGATGTCTCTAAGCAATCGGCGTGCATCAGATTCAAGTGGTGTTATCGCAATGATCGGAGTGGATAATCTACTCTTCAATTCCGCGACAAAAAGGGCCATTGAGCCGCGATCAATCCCACTCAGTTCAACCCGTTTGGTCCCAGTTTCGATGTCATTTATGACTTTTTCGATCGGATAGCGTTCATTTTCTGTCATTGAAAAACTAATTGTTTTGCTCACTTCTATTTAGTCGTTTCAGGCTGTGACATGGGCATATACGGGTAAATTTGCGCGAAAGATACCACTGTTTTCCCAATGGTCAATGCTTGGATAAATCGGTGGAATGTTGACACGATTTCCTTGCTCTTTGTAATGTTCAGAGTGGTACGCTATCGCTTAACTAAACCAAGATGGTTTCTCCGCGTTGGGAGTTGGGGCATGACGCCGATTATTTTTCGGGCGATTTTGGCACTGAGTTTGTTCAGCATTCTCGGTTGCGTTGATGATTCTGAGCAGTTCACTTTGGGTGAGCCCTCATTAAGCCTTTTGGGGACAGGAGGCTGTGGACGAAACTCTGCACCCGTTGCCGAGGACGGGAGTGGTACGGTCACCATTACGGTCACCGGCCGAGACCCACGGACCCCAACTGGGGACCTCAGGAGCGGAACGACCGTCAAGCTAGATTTCGCTGACGAGGCCGATTTGGCTACGGCGTATTTCCGCTCGTCCGAGAACAGCACAGAGCTGACAACAAGCAGTGGAGATTTGCCGTTCAGTGGATCCCGCGCTCGCGACGAAGTTGTCTGCTTCCGAGAAGGAACGGTCTCTGTGATCGCAACGATTACTGATTATGCGATCGATGCGGACGGCGATGAAGCGCGCACAGTCGAACTGAAAACAGGCCCTTTTCCCATTCGCTGCTTATCGGCAATTGATTACAATCGCGAATGCAGCGGATTGCCTCTGATCGATTCGGGCATCGACTTCGGTGGGGCTGACGATATGGGGGTCGATGCTGCCGATGCGGACCGACCACCGGCGTGGTCGATTCGGTTTCTACCACCTGAGAACGAGACGGACTTAGAAATTGGCATAAAAGACTCTGCTTTTGGTCGACCCGACAATCTTCTTCTCCGTTTCCAAGTGATCGATCTCAGCGGAACGACGAGTGCAGACGGCGACGCCCTCGCCAATTTACCGGTCACCTTTAGTCTATCAGACAATCCGCCACCAAACGTCGCCATCGAACCTGCCATGGGGCAGACCGATGAGAATGGTATCGTGGCCGTTCGTTTGAATGCGGGCGGTACGCCGGGTGTGGTTACGGTTTTAGCTCAAACGACCATTGGCGAAGGCGGTCCCCTGACAGCTCGGAGTGCAACGGTCGTCATTCGGGGTGGTATTCCCAGCGCCAGTGGCTTCCAATTTCTGTGTGAGGATCCGGTCATCGCCGCTTTCACGGCGCGGCCAAGTTGGGACAACTACCAGTTCGGAATTGGGCGGAACGATTTCACGACGTGTGTCGCACAGCTGTCCGATCGCGTGGCGGGTCGTGTCGATATAGCAACCCAAGTGTTTTTCTTGACCGAGGCCGGCAGCGTCGACCAGGCGAGTACAACCGATGAGAATGGTATTGCGGTCACATCTCTACGAATTGGGCCACCTGCGCCCTATGAAATCGTCGAGATTCCCGCCAATGGATACGAGGCAGACGCTGATCAAAGGTATTTGAACTCAGATTTTAATCCTCGCGACGGATTGGTCACCGTTGTGGCTGTCACGCGAGGCGAAGAAGACTTTGTTGACGTCAACGGCAATAAGGTCTGGGACGAGTTTGAAGACTACCAACTAGCCAACATGGACTTGGCGGAACCCTGTATCGATGCCAACGATGATGGGGAGTGCCAAGTCGATTTGGACGTGCGGGGTGATGAGCCCTATGCCGAGGCATTCCGTGATACCAACAATGACGGGATATGGTCCGATGGCAACGGAACTTGGGACAAAGACACTGAGATCTGGCAAGCGACTCATGTCCTTTGGACGGGCTTATTTGATCGCGAGCGAAGCCTCATCCAAGTCGAGTGCCAGCCAGGCGACCAATGCTATCTCGACCCGGCGAGTGAATTGTGTAGAATTCCAGGCATCGTCGGTGATGAGGGTACCTATTTCCTAGGGCCGGGCGGTCGGATAACGGTCCGCGCTCGATTCAACGATACCAACGGAAACTGTCTAGATGCCTATGGAGAGGGGGAGACATACGTGGAGGTCGATGGGTCATTAGAGGAAGTTCGTGGACTCACTCAGAATGATATACGAGGAGAGTGTTTTCTCGATTCGATCCCCACGCAACCCAGGGCACCAACACATACTTATGAGTTCGCCGATACCTCAGGTTTGATGGTCGAAGAAGCTCAATTATCGACCATTCGAGTCGGTGTTCGTTACAGAACGCTTAACGGTACCCAGCGAGACGAATTCGTCACCTTCCACACCTGTCGCTAAACACCAAAGGCCAAAGTCGAGACCCAAGAACATTGGCCTTAATTTAGCCCCTGATTTTCAGGTACTTGGTTCAGGTCCCCCTTGTGTCGGGGGTGTTTTCAGCGTATCTCCTGGACCAACGATACTTGTGGCTTAAGTGGCATGACCGGTAAAATAACAGCATCAGATTCAGCAATAGGTATTTTCGACTCAGGGCTTGGCGGGCTGACGGTCGCATCCGCCATCGCAAAACGATTGCCCCATGAAAATATCGTTTATCTTGGAGACACGGCCCGCGTGCCCTACGGCACTCGGTCACCCGCGACTGTGGTTCGCTACGCACGCAAGAACGTTTCGTTTCTTAAACAACAAGGAATCAAAATGGTCGTGGTTGCATGCAACACGGTCTCGGCTCAAGGTTTAGGCGGTCTCGCTGATGGTTCCTTACTTCCTTTCCTTGGTGTCATCAGACCGGGGGCTACATTGGCGTTAGACGCATCGTCGGGTGGCGATATTGCTGTCTTGGGTACCCGAGCCACGATTCGCTCAAATGCCTATGAACTCGCCATACACGAAGTACAACCAACCCGCCGTGTTCATCAGATCGCCTGTCCTCTTTTCGTCCCCCTCATCGAGGAAGGCTGGCTGGAGAACGATGTGACACGCCAGATCGCGCGCACCTATCTCGCGCCTTTGGCCGACTCCAATGTGGACACCGTGGTCCTTGGCTGCACTCACTACCCACTGTTGGCCAATATACTCAGAGACGTGCTCGATGAGGTGGTTGGGCCGCGTGTGCAACTGATCGACTCAGCGACCGCGGTGGCAAAGTCCACAGAAACTCTATTGGCAGCCCATGGTTTAGTCCGTGCCAGTCATGGAGGCATCCGTCGGTTTTACGTGACCGATGCGCCCGACCGGGTGGCCAGCGTTGCTGGACAGTTTTGGTCTGAGGATGGTTTGGAATCAGTTAAACTTGAGCATATCGATTTGCTGGATCACTGATCACTCATGGTGGGACACGTTTCGCGCATTCGAGTTTCGGGGCTTATTTACGATGTACAAACCGAGACAAATTCGGGTTGCCTGAAGACCATTATATTTCAATCTGGAACTGTTGTTTTTGTCCTCGAACACGACGTAGATGCAGACACGTTCGACTCAGCTCAACGTGTCATTGAGCTCCAGCGAGATGCCGTCTTGCGCTTTTTGAAACAAAAATAGGGGCTTGCTGTCTCCATTGTCGGTGTGGTGCCTTGTCTTTAGTCGCCATGAGTTATAGATCTGCTCTGCGATGATTAAGTTGTTTCATGTCACAAAGCGATACGGTCGAGACAATCGGGCTCTTGATGATGTCTCGCTGCGCCTTCATAAAGGCGAGTTTGCTTTTGTTACCGGGCACTCGGGTGCGGGCAAGAGCACTCTCATGCGCCTGCTCTTTGCCGCCGAAAAACCCACTGAGGGAGAAGTCCTTGTCGCGGGGCATAATGTCGGCCGACTAGACCGAACGAGTATTCCGATCCTACGGCGAAATATCGGCGTAGTTTTCCAAGATTTTAAACTTTTACAACAGCGGACTGTGTTCGAAAATGTCGCTTTCACCCTCGAAGTTCTCGGTCGGCCGCGACACGAAATTAGGGATCGCGTCCGCACGATATTGCGTCAAGTTGGCTTGGCTCATAAATCTAAATCTCTGCCTCTGAGAATGTCGGGTGGTGAGCAGCAACGGGTTGCCATTGCCCGGGCATTGGTCAACGAACCGATGGTGCTTTTGGCCGATGAACCAACGGGCAACTTGGACACGCAACTGTCTTTGGAAATTATGGCACTGCTGGAAGCGGCCAATGCGCGCGGTACGACGATTCTGGTGGCGACCCACGATCTGAGTCTGCCCGAGACGCTCGGTAAACGAGTGATCACTCTAGAGCACGGCCGAATCAAGAGTGATAAGTGATTAATCCTCGACACATTCGTTATTTTATTCGACAGGCGATCAATTCCGTTGTGCGTTCGCCGCTTGTCCAATTGGTTGCCATCAGTACGACGACCGTTTCGCTGACGGTGATGTGTGTGACACTGGTTCTCGCGAGCAACTTAGACAATTTGGCCGATCGATGGTCTAGGGGCCTCGGCATTATTTGCTTCATCGCCGATGATGTCCCGAACAAACGGCTCTCAGACTTGGCCGATGATATATCGGATTGGGCTGAGGTTGAGACAACCACTGTCTATACCAAAGAGCGTGCATTCGAGGATCTCAACAGCGTATTGGGAGACGATCGACGACTGCTCGTTGGCCTTGAAAAAAATGTTCTACCAGCGAGCCTCGAAATTGTATTGGCTCAGTCATTTAGAACACCGACGGCTCGGCAATCCCTCGCCTTAAGACTGAAACAGTTATCGGACATTGAAATTGTAGAGAAGGTTGATTTTGGCTCGGACATGATGAGCAAAATGAATCGATTGCGGGAATATCTGAAACTGGGTGGTCTCGCCATTGCGCTGTTGGTTCTATCAGCGGTTGTTTTCATCATCACCAACACTGTGCGCCTCACGCTCTATGCTCGTAAGGATGAAATAGAAGTCATGCGCCTGGTTGGCGCAAATGGCCGATTTATCCGAATTCCATTTTACCTGGAAGGGGCTTTCCAGGGCGCTGTTGGTGCCAGTGTCGCCTTGTTAATCACCAGGCTCGGTTTGAGTGCCCTGCCAATGGCGGAGTTTGTCTCAGACATTCAGTCGCAGCCACCTAAATTACAATTCATCGACTCAGGAACAGTTTTTCTTGTGGTGGTTGGAGCGGCTCTTATTGGGATTCTCGCAAGCCATCTGGCAACCAGTCGATTCCTGAGGGAAAATGACTGATATGCGACCTAAATTCAGCGATCGTAAAGTACGAGTTAAGCGTCGTCTTGGTCTTTACCTCGTGGTCTTTATCATCGTCACAATTGTCGCTTTAGCGCGTGCACAATCGGTTGAAATTGAAGACGCACAACTGGAGTCTGAAGACCTCTTTCAAGAGGAAAACTCGATTCTTAATTCTCTGGACGCTTTTGATCGAAAAGTGTCTAACCTAGAACGTCGAAGACGTGAAATACAACTGGAGTCGGTTCGGCGAGGCGAAGAAATCAAGCGTGTTGATGAACGCATCAAACAGGTCCACGTCGACCTTACGATCTGGCATGATCGACTCAAGAAACGCTTGAGAGCACGCTCAAACTTAAATCTGGATGATGCTGTTTGGCGTCGATTAATTCTCGGCACAGGCTCTCAGAATGATTGGTTGCGCCGCCGTGGCTATCTTGCTGCAATTGTCAAAGCTGACCTTGGGCTCGTCAAGACCTATCAGGACTCAGAAGATCGCTTGCGTACATTAAAACATGTGCGCATTGGTGCCCTGGACACGCTTCGAGCGAACCAACAGTTACTCAATGTCACAAAGCAGGAAATTATGCGCCAACGTCAAAGGCGATTGCGTCTCCTTGACGGTTTGCGGGCCAAGCAGCGCGTTTTAAAAGATATCTTACACGAGCAAGCCTTAAAACAACGCGGCTTGGCTTTTGAATCCGTCGAAAAAGCCGGTACCATGTCCAGTCAAGAAGCGCGCTTGCCTCATCCAACCGAGGGCAGCGTCACGCGCCGTTTCGGACCATATGAGCATGCTGAATCCGGTGCGAGACTGGTGTCTAATGGCTGGACATTTGCTGCGCCGATGGATACGCCCGTTTTTGCCGTTTTCCATGGTCAAATCGCGCATGCGGGCTGGTTCACGGGATTTGGCAATTTGGTCATTATTGATCATGGTGCGGGCTATCATACGGTCTACGCACACATGCAAACCATTCATCGCAAGATCGGCGAGCGTGTTCATCGAGGGGATATGCTCGGTAAAGTCGGCGACTCTGGGTCCTTGACAGGGCCACAGCTATATTTCGAGATTCGGCTTCGCCAAAAACCTTTAGACCCATCACTTTGGCTGTTGAACAATGACTAAGCGATGGCATCGCTATCGTATTCGATCTATACAGGCGGTCGAGTCCATTTGGAGTACAGGAAAATGAGCCTCATGCGAATCGCGGGATGGTTACTCATTGCAGTCTTTGGCGGTGTTGTTGCCCTCGTGGGTCAGAAATTAATTTCGAACCCCGACACTGCAGCACCTGCCGCCGGTTTGATGGCGACCCCTGACTCGACTCAAACCAGCTCTGGACCCTCCAAAACAAAGGTCTCGCCTTTGATCGGCGCGGATGAAGCCCGCGGCATTGTCTTGCAGGTCTTGGCATCGGCTGGCATTCGAACCCAGGCGATTAGACAGGGCCGGCATGCTCTGCGTGGCCCCGGTCGGAGCCAGAGCGAAACCATGCCCCTTATCAGCTTTGCTTGCTCCGCGGCGTACAGTTGCTTATCGATTATGAACAATATTGAACGACAGTTGGAACCCGTCCAATATCAATTAATTCGTTCAAAAAGCATCGATCGGCCCAACAAGCCCGTGTATCGGGCCGTGGCCAAGGGCGCCAGTCCGGTCTTAGCATTACGCGCCTCCCCGCCGAATCCGAGGTTGACGGTTGTTATATCGGATGTTGGACGCGAGCCGGCAACCCTTGATGCGATGCTGGCGCTCGATGGCGACGTCACCTATGCCGTGTCGGTGAATGAACCGTATGCGAAGGCCGTCGCCGAACGCCTTTTGGAAGCGAAAAGAGAATTTATCGCTCATCTTCCTATGGAGCCATCGATCGCCGACAAAATGGATGGCCCAGCATTTTTAACTCGGGACATGTCACTGAGCGAGGTCCAGGAGAGAACCCGAAAGTTCTTAGACTTGCTGCCGGGCGCTGTCGGTGCGGATGGTCACTTGGGTGGTGGATTTTCGAGCAGTGAAAAGCACATCGGCGCGGTACTCGAAGTTCTAGCGGAGCGGGGTCTTTTCTTTCTCGATCAGCGGCCGATAGATTCATCGGTCTCGACAGCACGGGCAAAGGCGATGGGGGTTCGCTCAGCGGCCAAGACGCACCGTTTAGACGCATCAGGTTCTGCGGTCGAAGCCAAGCTTAGGGCGGTCGAAGTTGCTTTGGTGCTTGAAGGACATGCGGTTGTCGTTGCGGAACCATCTCCGAAGGTCCTCGCAGCACTGGGTCAATGGTTAAAGAACTTACGCAATCGAAAGATCCATTTAATTCGACTGTCGGAGACGGTCTTGTAATGTTTAAAATCCGTTTGGATTTAGGTATTCTCCGCTGAGGCATGCAAATAGATATTGCATGCTAGGAGAAAAGGTTGACGGGGGTATTTACCCCTAATTCTTGGCGGCAACCACGGGTTGCTCAATGTTTGGTTGGCTAGATATGTTACGCCTTGTCATTGAGGATGGAGAAGGAACAACTCACGTCGTTCCGCTTGCACGGGACGAGATCACTGTCGGCCGTCAGGAAGGCAATACCATTCGTCTGACCGAACGAAACGTCTCGCGTATGCATGCCCGATTTACGATCGGACAAGGCTCGGACGATGAGACGGTTCTTCTCGAAGATCTCCACAGTTATAATGGGGTTCGGGTGAATGGAGAACGCATCGTCGGTAAGTGTAGCCTGGCAGCCGACGATTCCATCCAGATCGGAGATTACATTCTGGTGCTAGAGGCGCAAGCGGACGCGGTGGATACAGCTGTTACGGACACAGTTGTGACGCGAATCGCGGATGTCGCTCAACCTAAGGCCGTTGAATTGGGGGGCGCTGAATGTGCTCGGCTTGTGGTCGTATCCAGCAATTTGGCCGGGCAAGTTTACCATCTGACACAAAAAGAGATCTTGGTTGGGCGGCATCAACAAGATGGTAATGATGTGGCTGTAACCCACAGGTCAATTTCCCGAAATCATGCAAAGCTGATTTGGCGAGATAATCGATTTACAGTCATCGACTTAGGGTCAGCTAATGGGATTATTGTCAACGGCCAAGCGCAGACAACGTGCAGTCTTATCAACGGTGACATTGTTGAGATGGGCCATGTAAAGTTGCGCTTTTGCGGCCCAGGCGATCCCTATGTCTTCACACCCGCTGACATCGATGACGTCATTTTGCCGCCGAGCAGTCAATTACTTCGCCATCTTGCCGTCGCGGTTATTTTAGTCGGTATGGTCTTAATCGGTTATATATTAGCGGAAGTGACTCGGGACAATCGGGACATTGCATCGGCGACGGCTCAATCTGATTCGATGCCACAGCAAGGTCAGGTGAATCTGAACAAAAAGTCTGTGAACCCGACCTTAGAGGCAGACCTACCCATTCGTATCGAGGCGCAAACAGATCACTCAGAGACTTTAGCGGCGGGCGAACGCGCCTTGACTGCACGGGATTGGCGAACGGCCATCGAGCATTTTGAACGGATACTTCAGGCAGAGCCAGATCACAGAAAAGCGCGCGCGCTCAAAGAGCAAGCCAGCGATGGACAGCTCGATTCAGTTTCGTTCTCGAAACTGCGCCAACTGGTGACGAACGAGAACTATGAAAAGGCATTGCGCATCGCCAATAACTTCGATCGAGACAGCGCCTATTTGCCCGATGTAACCAATATGAAGGTTGAGATCCAGCGCTTGTTTCTAGTCAAACTTGAAAAAAAAGTCGATCGCGAACTTGTTCGAGACCGATTCACGAAGGCGCGCGAGCATTTGAAAACGGCTCGGCGTTATAGTTTCGCACGGACGTCAATTCGAAACTTGGAGAAGCGGGTCGCAAAGGCCACTGAGGCCCGCAAAGACAGTCGAGATCAGAAGCCGGGTGTCAAGAAGGCGCGCAGCAAGGAGACGGCTCAGCGCAGACCTAAGGCACCTTCGTCTCCAAAAAAGACAGTTAAATCAGCGCCGTCCAAAAAAACGTTGGCGACTAAACCGCGGTCTTGCAGTGCTAGCGTAAAAGCAGGTCAGCGGTACAAGAATGATCCTGTCGATAGGGATCCAGTTCGTGCCAGAGAGCTGTTTATGCGAGCAGCGACCCAATGCCGGAACGATTATCGTAAATTGCGCATTGTCTGTATGGCTCTCTTAAGCATGGGGTCAAAGAGACAAGCGCGGAGGCCCTGTGACCGGGTCACCGAATTGATCTCTGATTTAGCCAAGAGAAACCAATGGGAACGTTACCTTGAGAAAAAGGGCTTACGGTGATGGAAAGGTCCTATCAACGCCTATCCGCGTTCGTCCTTGGTGTTGGGATTTCGGTCATCGGAATGACAGCTCTTGCTCAGGCTCAGCCCTACAATCTTGATATCCAGAATTTTCGGCCTGCGATGGACTCCCGAAGTTTGATTACTGTCGAGCGGTCTAGACCCCTCGGCACTTTAGAACCCAGTATCGGTTTGTATACAAGCTATGCATGGCGGCCTCTGAAACAGACCATCGGTGGTCGAGAGCAGGTTCTTGTTGAACATCTTGTCACCGGCCAATTTGTTCTCACCCTGGGATTCATGAACATCTTTGAAATTGGAGGGGGATTACCAATTACGGTGCTTCGAGCCGATGGAGATGGAAGGGGTGATGAGCCTTTGCTCGCGGGGGATGGGATCGGAGACGCCCAAGCGCACGTCAAGGTTCGTATTCTCGACAGTGAACAATTACCTGTCGGCCTTGGTCTGGCGAGTACCTTTCGATTTCCGACCGGCCAGGACAATGCGTTCGTCAGTGATAAGCCGGGTGTTGTCATTCGGCCCAAACTGATTCTCGATTGGCATTTCGGTGAACGGGTTGCCATGGCACTCAATGGTGGCATGGTTCTGCGATCATCTCGAGGCTTAGACCAACCCGTGATCGAGACCAATGATGCCGGTGACGCGATATCGGTGCCGAGAAATGACGTGATCAGGCTTGGCAATGCGGTTTCATATGGCCTTGGACTTGGATGGTCCATCACGCCTGAACGGTTGGATTTGATCGTCGAGACCTACGGACAGGTCCCCATTGATTCAGATGCCAACCAGGCTATGCCTTTGGAGTCTTTAATCGGCCTGAAGCTTTATCTCTTAGGCAATTCGTTTTTTACCTTTGGCGTGTCCCGTGGCTGGCTGGCACAGACCGGAGATCCGGATGCGCGGGGATTTGTTGGGATTGTATTCGAGCCAACGGCGGGTGATCGAGATCGCGATGGATTTAAGGATGACGAAGATGAATGTCCGTATCGGCCTGAGGATGTCGATGGATTTGAAGATCGAGATGGCTGCCCGGATGAAGACAATGATATGGATCGAATTCCTGACATCCTGGACCAATGTCCAGATGTTCCAGAGGACAAAAACGGCTTTGAAGATGAAGATGGCTGTCCCGATGGAGCACGAGACCGAGATCGTGATGGCATAACCGATCGTCAGGATTCATGCCCTGATGAGCCCGAAGATTTGGATGGTTTCCAAGACCAAGACGGTTGCCCTGAGCTCGATAATGATAATGATGGCGTCCCAGATAAACGGGACGGCTGTCCCCTCAAGCCCGAGGATATCGATGGGTTTAAAGATGATGACGGCTGCCCCGAGTTAGATAACGATGGCGATCGAATCCCTGATTTGAAAGATCGTTGCCCTGACCAGGCAGAAAATTACGATGGTGTGGATGATGAAGACGGTTGCCCCGAAGCCAAGATTGTTGTCACCCGTGAAAAATTGGAGATTAACGAAAAAATTTACTTCGAGACCAATAAGGCCACCATCAAGGATGAAAGCCATGAATTACTCGATGCCATAGGAAAGACTCTGACAACATATCCGCAAATTAAGTCGATGGAAATCCAAGGCCATACAGACTCTCGCGGTGACAATACCTATAACTTAGACCTGAGTCAGCGACGAGCTGATGCCGTCAGAGATTACCTGGTTAAGGCGGGCGTTGATAGCAAACGGTTGAGCGCCCAAGGATACGGGGAATCACAACCTGTCGATGCATCTGAGAATAGAGCCGCTTGGTCTAAGAACCGACGGGTCGAATTTATCATCAAAAACAAAAAGTGAATCCGAGTGGATTATCTCAAACTGAGGGCTTAGACCATGGCCAAGCAAACTAAGAAGAAGAGCCGTAAGAATAAAACTCGTCGCAGTGTCAGTCAGGCACAGCCTCCGCGGCGCCGACGAGATGGAAAAGCTGCTCTCAGGGGGATGTTGATTGGGATTGGAGTCCTGAGCGTACTTGCCTTTCTGTCATTCGTTCGAATTGGAGGAGACACACCTATAATGCATCTCCTCAATATGTTTGAATCACCGGTGGAGTCGAGTGAAGCCCCGGTGCGGAAAACATCGACAAAACCTCAGAAGCAGACGAAGCCTAGCCCCCCAAAAAATCTCATTAAAAAATTACCCAAAGCGGCTAAGGCGAAGCCACCTAAGGTCTCAGGTAATGCTGAGCAAGCGCCTCCTTTAGAAACCCTTACCGACTCTGACAAAGCGGGTTTAGATGAATTGATTAAGTCAAAAGGCAAATGAATCGATTCGGAGCTTTATTTCTCGTTTTTTCGGCTTTCATGACGGCTTGGGTCGGTGCCAACAGTCTCAAATCGCGCCGAGATAAAAAGCTCGAGAAAACGGCACAATCCCTCTACACCATCTATCGATGTGGCGACAAAACGACGTCCCGTTTATCAGATTTTATAGGCATCAAGTTTCCTGATCGTAAAGCGCGCCTATTCACCAGTTCGCCGGAGTGGTTTGACCGCCGTGTGCCGTTTCGTATCCAAATCGGCACGTCCAATGAAGCGCCTCAGTCCTTTCATTACCTAGCCGAGCCGGACTCAAAGTCGCTTACACCTATTGATGTGGCGTCCGAAAACGTCCTAAAGCTGTGTCGGCTCTGGGCTGACTCCCTGTAATAGCCTCCCTTTTATTGAGCTCAATTCATGGGATTAATCCCGTCGTTTCTGCTTCATCCTGACGCACAAAATTTACGGGCCAGCAAATGTAGGTTAATGTACGACCAATCGAAGTTTGATGCAGAGTGGCATCTTTCAGTAATCTTGCGTTGGTTAAGATGGGGCAGAAGCACGGTATTTTACAAATGAGCATCCGACTTTACATCGTGTATCTGGTCTCCCTATTGGTTGGTCTCGCCCTTTTGGCCTGCGAGCCAATCGCGCCTGATTCGATACAAACTCACCAAGACCTAGGCGAAGTCGACTCTGTCGAAGACGCTGGGGTGGCTGAAACCGATGTCGGTCACACAGCAGCCGAGCCCGACGCAGCCGCTCCCAGTATGGACTCATGCGCTCGTGATGATGAGTGTCTGAGTCCATCGTGGTGTAGCGAATCTGGACAATGTGAACCTCGCCTGAACAGACCGTTCTTCGATTTGATTCAGGATGGTCTGACCCGTGTAGGAGCAGCGTCCTTTAGTCTTGTGCCCGATCGGTTTGAGACCTGGAATGACCGGGCATCTGTCGATTGCCCTGATAATCGCAAGAATCGATTTGATGGAACCCTGGACGACGCCAAACCCGATGATCCGTGTGCTGATAGTTTTGATGATGCGAATAGTGATGGTGTTTTTGATGGGATTTGGCTGGGCGGACCCGGCTTAGATCGTCCGGCGAAGGACGTGGATCTTGCTAATCCGCCCGAAGGTCGAGCGCTGACCATAGCACGTGATGGCCAATTATCAGTGATTTTGACACTGGATTTATTTGAATTGGACCGCGGTCGAGTGGACCTGCTGACCCAACGCCTCAGACGCCGTTTAGGCTTAGGTCCTGGTGTGCTCAGCATTCACGTCACCGGTGTCCGCTCTGGACCCGATGCAACAGGATTGGCTGGCCCCAGCCGACGAGTCTCGCCGTCTCAACAATTGGATGCATTTCATCGACGCAGCCGAGGTGCATTTTCGTTTCTCGATAATTTACCCGTCGCATCGGGTTTCAATGAGGCTTGGTTTCATCGTGTTGTCGCCCGAGCTGATTCGGCGATTCGTCAAGCCGTCGATAATCTGACGCCTGTGGTCTATCGTCGAACGCAGCAGGCCATTCCCGTGCAGCCTGTCGACCCGGATGCATCGCGGACGGTCCGAATGATGCAAGATTCGGAAACAGCGGGCATGAATGCGGATACCTCAGACCTCGATCGATGGCGCGATGTTTTGTTTGCATTTGCTCGTGAGCAGCAGCTACCAGGCGTTGTCGATAACCAGCTCAAAGCCATCACCTTTGATTCGCTTGAAACATCGCGAACCCATGTTGTCTTGCTTAGCTGGGGAGCGATTCCAGCATTTGGTGCTGATGGAATCCGTTTATCTGGTGATTATATTGGACACGTTCGCAATCGAGTCGAGGAGACATGGCCTGGGGCGACGGCGGTCTGGCTCACGTCGAGTTCAACGGACACGTTCATTGCAGGTCAGAATGTGTTTGTACCAGCGGTCAATTCTGAGGGTCAATTTCTCAATGCCGACAATCAGACGGTCGATACTCTGAACGAGGCCGCTGAGGCCATACAACCCGCTTCGGCTATGGCAACTTATTTGTTCGCTAAAATTAATGATGGCCTAGCGAGTGCAGAAAGCCGGACGATTCGTTTTACAAAACAGCAGCGTTCACTCTGGCTACCGGTGACTAATCCGAGACATATTTTGGCGATTTGGTTAGGTCTTTTGAAAGACATTCGACACTGGGTAGACGAGGCACGGCCCACCCCGAATTGGGTTGATGCCGAGACGGCACCCAACTGCGGTGGGTATGGGTGTTTGAGATACAGAATAGACGCTTTGGAGTTGTCTGATGACCTCACCATCGTCACGGTCCCAGGCGCGTGGGATCAGAGTTATATTTATGGTCGAGCATCCCAAGAAATTGAGTATTCTGACGCACGCCAATTTCTTGATCTGGATGGGGATGGGCGGCTTGACGATCGAGATGACGAAATCTTGATTTCATCGATGATCGGACCACGCACACATCAATATGTCATGGAATCTCCAGTCAACCCGCAGCGATTTACCGCTATCGATGGTTTGGGCCGAGACAACCGATGGTTTATCGGTCGAACAAATGGTGGGCTGGGTAGCTTGAGGCCACGTACGGATACAGTCAATGTCTTTGAGGGCATGCTAGACCAGGCTTGGCTCTACTCAGAAAAAGAGGAAAATTCGAGTTTCCCCCTCTGTAACCTGGGGTATCCTTGCTCGTCCGAACTCGGCGTGAGGTCGTTGATTGAACAAATGACCATGGCCCAACCGACCATTCTTGCAAACATAGCGTCATCGCATGAGTTACGATGCCGCGTCCCAGTGCCTTCACAGGATGAACTGGTACCATGGCGCCTGACGGATCCGGACGGCGCCTTACTCGCCGAAGGTGACGATATGGTCGTTGGACCAGGTGACCGAGTCTTTGCGCTCAGCACCGATTTCTCGGACTTATCCCTGGGCTCGGACAGTTTGCTTTGGATAGAGCAGATTAGAGATGAACCATGGGGCGTTGCGGCCGTGGTTGAAACGAAGCTTGCCTGGCATCCCAATGGTGGTGACCGCTGGAATGCTCTGTTTGGTACTTCAGCGGGTGATATCGCCTATGGCGGTGTCTGTACTCTCCTCGGAGACGCTGATTGCGGCCCTAGGTTTGACCCTGCGCAGGACCCAAACTCCCATTTACCACAAGAGCCTTGAACACGCTCGTCGCTCAGAGATGGTTGTGAATCTTCTCGATGACGTCTGAGTAGCTGGTGGTTTTGACCAGTTGGGCGAGATGCGCGGTATACGTTTGGATCAGGTCTGGCCGGTTGCGCTCTTTTGCATCCGCCATTGCCTTATAGACGGTAACGTACGCTTTCTCCGAATTGATGAAGTATTCAGCAGCCTCAACCACCACCTGCAGACTCGCTGCTACGAGCGAACGTCCGCTCTCTTCAAATCGGAAAATGCGACCATCGGTGTTTTGAACAGAGAGGGTGACGACGCATGTCGCATCGGCGCCCTGCTTATGTGATGTTGCCATATCGCCCGTGACATCGAAGGCAGTGAATACGATGGTATTTAGTGATGGAAACTCCCGAGCGTAATGATCGAGAAGGCCATGGTACAACGCGTCGATAAAACCAACGCCAGAGCCCGTGATTTCATCGATGGTTTCCAACGAAGCTTTTCTGACGAGCTTTACATCGACGGAGCACTGTCCATCCCCGAGGTTTTCTCGTAAGTGATATTCTGTCCCTTTCAGACCGACATAATCGGCGCCCAGTACTTGCTGAATCAATTCTTCAGTCGCTGTCCGATGAAACATACAATCTAACTCCTTGGGGGAACGGGACTCTATCAAAACATACTCGGCGCTCGTTTAGGTTGACTTTTCTGTCACAAAATCGCTTTTGCCTATGACTAAAAAAGTACCTGAAGCTGACTCGCAGCATCGGCCTAGTCTGGCTCTGCCCCTCGGCTGCTACGCTGTTACTAAAGACCGAGAACCGAGAGTATCGAGAGGCGCTGCCAGCTCCAACACAGGACGTCTACAGCACCTATTTATTCGATGACAGTAAAACACGAATGGATGCACATCTTCTTGCAGGAAATGTGGGTGTCATTGAAAGTACGCCTTGATTAGGGTCAAATCATCTGAGAAGACCCGTTAAACGATGGCCCCTATAAATTCCCGAGGCACACGTGGCTGAAGTCCAGGACAATATTTTGCTGATTGGGGCCGGTGCGGTTGGTCAAGCATACGGCTATCATTTGGCGGAGGGTGGTGCCCAGGTCACATTCCTAGTCAAGGAAAAATATGTCTCAGAGTTGACCAAAGGTTTGACGGTGCGCTGTTTGAATGATCGCCACTCTGAGCCCGTTACATTTAGAAACTACTCGGTCACAGCATCCATTAGGAGTCAGCCACCGGGTGGTTTTCAGCAAGTTTGGTTTTGTATCGATTCGACGGCGACCACTGACCATTTCCTTGAACATATTTCAGCGCACGTCGGTGACGCGACCATCGTCAGTTTACAACCGGGCATACATGACTTCACCCGTTTCAAGCAAGTCTTCGATCAGGCGCAATTGGTGCGAGGTATGATCACCCTTGTTAGCTTTGAACAATCGGTGGTCAATCCGGGGACATCTAAAGCCATGTGTTGGTGGTTTCCTCCGTTTAGCCGGGCACCGTTTGAGGGTAATGATGACCTGGTTGATCTAATCACGTCACGCCTGCGACGCGGCCGAATGCCCGCGACTCAGGTTCATGATCTAGAATTTAAGCTCAGGCTTGGAAGCGGAATTCTGATGCCGATGGTTGCCATGCTGGAATTATGTGATTGGCAATTGTCAAAACTGCGCAGAACATCGAATTTGGTTGTGGCGGCTCGCGCGGCGCGACAAGCGATTGCCATAACGCTGCCGGGCCGAGCTCGTATTCGAGTTCGGTTCCTCACAGCCCCCTTGGTTTTGTTGCCGGTTCTTTTTCTGGCACAAACAGTGACGCCTTTTCATCTGCAGAATCTTCTAAGAGTCCACTTTAGTAAAGTTCGACGGCAAACGCTTTCGATGCTCGATCAATATATCGAGATGGCCGTGACCAAAGAGACTGAGATGGATTCGATAGAGACGATTAGGAACGGGTTACGCAGGCGAGATGTGGAAAACAATGCCAATGACCCGAGTTCGACTTGCGAGACTTGACCCTGGTTGACATGCTGTGTCGGTGGATACGTTGGAGCGTTCGATAATGAAGATTGCGATAGTAGGTGGTGGACCGGGTGGTTTGTACTTGGCGATTCTTTTGAAACAAAAGGATCCCAAGCGAACAGTTCGGGTTTTTGAGCGCAATCGCGCCGACGATACATTCGGGTTTGGCGTAGTATTTTCCGATGCGACGCTAGACAACATTAAAGCCGCTGACCCGGACAGCTACAGTGCAATCTCTTCGAGTTTCGCTCACTGGGATGACATCGATGTGCATTATCAAGGGCGCTGTATGCGCTCTACGGGGCATGGCTTTGCTGGTTTATCACGAAAGCGGCTCTTGCAGATTCTGCAGCAGCGTTGTTCGGCTTTAGGCGTTGAACTTAATTTCGAATCGTCCATCGAGTCCTATGACGCGCTTGATTGGGCCGATGTGATCGTGGCTGCAGACGGGCTAAATAGTCAGCTGAGGCATGCCTTTGCTGAGCACCTAAAGCCAAGGGTAGATGCGAGGCCAAATCGCTTTACTTGGCTTGGCACGAAGCGGCAGTTTCCTGCATTTACGTTTTATTTCAAAGAAAACGAGCACGGTTTATGGCGCGTACACGCCTACAATTTCGAAGATGGACTCAGTACGTTTATCGTCGAGACTACGGAAGACGCGTGGCGCAATTCTGGAATGGACACTGCCACCGAAGCTGAAACTGCGGCGTACTGTGAAGCACTTTTCGCTGAAGAATTAGACGGGCACTCGCTGCTTACGAATCGCTCTATCTGGCGGCAGTTTCCCACAGTAAGTTGCGAGAAATGGGCTCATGAAAAATTAGTTTTACTCGGCGATTGTGCCCATACGGCGCACTTCTCAATTGGGTCCGGCACTAAACTTGCCATGGAGGATGCCATCTCGCTTGCAGATGCGCTCGATAGCTCACCAGGCATTACGGAGGCGTATGAAAAGTATCAGTTGGAGCGTAAATCTCTAGTTGACTCTACTCAACGCGCCGCTCAAGTCAGCTTGGAGTGGTTTGAAAATACCGAACTCTTGTTTAATCGCTTGGAACCAGAGCAATTTGCATTCAGCTTGCTGACGAGAAGCCTCCGAATATCCCATGCTAACCTTCAAGTGAGGGACCCTGAGTTTGTCGCCCAAATCGATCGTTGGTTCGCCGCTAAAAATGGTTTAGACGCCGAGTCTGTTCCACCACCGATGCTCATGCCTTATCGACTTGGCCAACTTCATCTCCAGAACCGCATCGTCATGTCTCCGATGTGTATGTATTCCGCTGAGGATGGAACGCCAGCCGATTGGCATTTGGTTCACTACGGCAGTCGGGCCATTGGTGGTGCTGGTCTCATCATGACCGAGATGACCAATGTTACTCGGGATGGACGCATCACACCGGGCTGTACTGGCATGTATAAGCCAGAGCATGTGGATTCGTGGGCTCGAATTACCCGCTTTGTTCACGACAATAGTGACGCCAAAATTGGCATCCAATTAGCCCATGCTGGACGCAAAGGGGCGACGAAGCTCATGTGGGAGGGGGTTGACCAGCCACTTGAGAGAGGAGGCTGGCCCTTGATTTCAGCCTCATCAATCCCCTATCTACCGCACAGTGCAGTACCCCGTGAGATGGACCGTCGGGACATGGATAGGGTTCGCGATGCATTCGTCTCGTCCACCCTCATGTCGGATGAGGCTGGTTTTGATGTTCTAGAGCTGCACTTTGCCCATGGATACTTACTGCACACATTTTTATCTCCGATTACGAACCGACGCACCGATGAATACGGGGGAGGCTTCGAGCAGCGGATTCGCTTCCCTATGGAAGTCTTTCATGCGGTGCGGAGTGTCTGGCCCTCAAGTAAGCCTATGATGGTCCGCATTTCCGCGACAGACTGGTTAGAGTCTGGCTGGACCCTTGACGACTCCGTCGAACTCGCCAAGCGTCTTCGTGAGGCTGGATGCGACATGATCGATGTGTCTACGGGTCAAACGACACCTGAATCGAGACCGGTCTTTGGCCGACTCTACCAAACCCCCTTTGCTGAGCGAATTCGGTTGGAAGCAGATATTCCGACCATGACGGTTGGAAACATCAGTAGTTATGCTGATTGTAACAGTGTCCTTGCAGCCGGTCGCGCTGACCTTTGTGTGATCGCACGCGCCCATCTTTTCAATCCGTATTGGACGCGTCATGCCGCTTTTGAGCAATACGCAGAAGCCCAGGTACCTTGGCCAGACCAATACGGTGTTGTGTCGAAGTATACGCCCCGATTCGATTGGAGTCCGCGCGGGCAAGGCTAAGACCTCAGCGTGACCCAGTGATTTCAAAGGTTGCGATCAAGCCTGCATGGTCGCTGCCAGCAAGGCCTCGTTGGTTCGAGCGGACCACCCGCGCAGTTCCATAGCGATACCGTCCAGCGGGGGTTTCGACCAGATAGAGGTGGTCGATCGCTTGAGGCATCCCCTGGTATGTATACGTGGCAGCACCGTCACCGAGTTCAGCAGCCACACGAACCATCCCGTCTGAGCCTTCCAGCGCTTCGATTGGGTTCGAGCCAGGCGTGTCATTCAAGTCACCGCCCAAAACGACCAATGCACCAGGCTGGTCAACGGCCAGATCCAGCGCGATGGCACGCGCGGCCATGGCTTCTGCCAGGCGACGTTGTGGATCATCTCGCGTTTTCGCTTTGAAATGCGCATTGAGAACAACCACGCGCTTGCCTCGGATCTCTAGATGAACTTCCAGGAAGTCTCTCGAAAATGTGGTGGACCCGGAGTTGGGGAGTGGGATTTGCTCATCTTTGTGTGAACGCCGCCCAACCAAATCGCCACGTGCTATGACCGCGACGTCCAGTGACGCTGAGCCGCCCGTCTCTCCCAGTACGGCAATGGTGTACCCGTCTTGTGCCAGGAACTCCATGAGCGTGTTCAAACAGATTTCTGTCTCGATTTCCTGGAGCAGGAGAATGTCGCCGCCTAAGAATCGAATGCCATTAGCAATTTGTTCAGCTTTAGCGCGGAATTCTGATTCCGAGGGCATACGTTCGAAACTGCTTCCACTGCAATTGCGTGAATCACAATTTGTATCGAAGAATTTACGCACATTAAATGTGGCGACGCTCACCGTCTCCGCCGGGGTGGGCTGAGCCGCATCTTGGACATTAGCCCCAACGTCGACGCGGCCAATACCCATGTCTTGTTCAAAAAATGGCGCCGCCGGATCACCGGTTGAGCCGCATCCAGACAATAGACTCATGGCCAGCGAGCAGTTGAGCAGTAATTTGAAGATGCGTCTCATAGAGTCAGACTGTAACGAAAAATTAGAGAGAAGGTCACCCATTGCTTAACTTTTTCGCTGCGATTGCCTAAAGCATGTACAAAATATGGACTATGCACCATCATGACAGTGCCGCTTCAAATACAATCCGGGGAATTTAATGAGAGCCGTGTTGCTCCTAATAGTCTTGGTCGTTGCATGCGATGACCAAGAGACCGTTGCGATCGTATTCGCCGGTGATGATGCGTCCATTGAGCTCGATGCCACGACTCATATGACTGATGGTCCCTTCGATCCGGTCGGTGCATCTGATTCTGGGATGAGGCGAGACGGGGGCCCGTTTGATCAGGGCATTGGACCCCGTGTGTTCAATCCCCATAGGCCAAGAGTACCAAACCCGTCGTGCCGCTTACCTGAACCGCCGCCTATCGGAGATTACACCTTCGAGCGGGCGTTTCCCAATTTGACATTCGAGCGCCCCGTTTGGATAGGGACTGCGCCCCATGACAACGCAACCATGTTCGTTGTTGAACAAGGTGGCTTGATCCGTACATTCGACAATCAGCCGACCGCACGAGAGGCACGCACTTTTTTTGACCTCTCCGTCAGTCGGCGGGGCAATGAAGAAGGCCTGCTCGGATTAGCTTTTCACCCCAGTTACGAATTTAATGGCCGCTTTTATGTCCATTACTCAGCTGGGCAAGACCGTTGCGATGGGTCAGCACGCTGTTCCGTTATCAGCGAATTCAGGCGTTCAAATGCCGGGGTGGCAAGACTCGATTCAGAGCGCCGACTTCTCGTCGTTGAGCAGCCTTTTAGCAATCACAATGGGGGCGCGCTTAACTTCGGCCCCGATGGGCTTCTCTATATTAGCCTCGGTGACGGGGGCGCAGCGGGTGATCCCCTGGGACATGGCCAGAACACCGACTCTTTACTCGGGTCTATTTTAAGAATCGACGTTACGCCAAGTCAGGGTCGACCCTACACAATTCCGACCAATAATCCCTTTTCAGACGGTGGAGGCCGCCCTGAAATTTGGACTTGGGGTGTCCGAAATGTATGGCGAATGAGTTTTGATCAGAGGACGGGCGCACTTTGGGCGGCCGATGTGGGTCAAAATCGATTTGAGGAAATCCATCGAATTTCTGGTCCTGGTAATCTGGGTTGGAATATTCGGGAAGGGTTCGAATGCTTTGCAGCCAATCAATGTCGTTCCGAAGGCCTTGAACGGCCCATTCATGCCTATGATCACAGTGAAGGTGAAAGCATCACGGGTGGGGGATTCTATCGCGGCCAACGCTTACCTGAGTTATGGGGCAAATACCTTTTTGCCGATTATGAGTCAGGCCGGGTTTGGGCCCTCGATAGCGATGCGGGTGAATCGAGCGAAGCTCGTCTACTGGGCGCCCAGTCGCGCGTCACTCACTTCGGGGATGATCTTGAAGGCAACTTGTTTCTCACCAGTTTTTCCAGCGGCATCGTCAGATTAGTTCGTCGCGCCGCTGGGGCGGCAAACGAATTTCCAAATCGGCTAAGTCAAACCGGTTGCTTCACCGATACGGCAACCCACCGCATGGCGCCTGGTGTGATTCCGTACTTTGTCAATGTACCGTTTTGGTCCGATGGGTTAGCGAAAGAGAGATACATCGCAATTCCCGATGGAACTCAGATTCGATATCGCGATGAAGATGGGTTTGACATGCCGACGGGGACAGTGCTCATCAAAACCTTTTATGAACAGGCATCCGGTGGGGCGCACGGGCGTAGAATTGAGACGCGGATGTGGACTCGATTCAGCTCGGGCTGGCGTGGGTTTACATGGAAATGGCGATCTGATCAATCCGATGCCGACCTCATCAGTTCAGGTGAATTGGTGACCATCGAAACCGATGGCCAAAGCTCGGAGTGGCCACTGCTCGACTCAATGGATTGCGAGCGGTGTCACACACAAGCGTCAGGCTATACTCTGGGATGGTCCAAGCGCCAACTACACGGCCGATTCGACTATGCAGGGGGTCAGGCAGATCAGCTTAGGGCGCTTGCAGAGGCTGGCTATTTGAACATGCCCGATGATGCCGTTCTCGTGAGTCATCCACGGGAGGGGGAGGCGGACGCGTCCTTTGGCGAACACGCCCGCGCCCGACTTCATGTCGACTGTGCCAGCTGCCATCGGCCAGGCGGCTTTGCAAATGCGCGACTGGATCTTCGGGTCACGACGCCACTCGCTCAGACTGGACTCTGCGATGCGGCTGGACAGGGCCGGTTGGGAACTGAAGATGGTCTCTTGGTTGACCCAGGCCGTCCGAATCAAAGCGTACTTTTGCTTCGAATGAGTCGTCGAGACGATGAGGGCATGCCCCCGATTGGGTCCAATCGTGTCCATGAAGAGGGACAATCGCGTGTGCGTGATTGGATTGAATCACTGCCCCTGTGTCCGGTGGAGTAAAACGACGTATATGGACGGTCGTTTAGACCCATTCAAGCGGATAGTTGGCCTTGCACGACCCGAACTCTTACCCCTGGCCGGGGCCACGCTCGCTTTGCTCGGGACAGCTGGTTTGACTTTGACCTACCCTCAATTGGTCAGACTTATCGTCGATGGGGTGGGTCAAGGTGGGGGCGTGAACGCGGTTGACCAATACGCTTTTCAATTGCTGATCTTATTCGCTGTAACTTCGGTTTTGACCGCCATCAGGATGTATCTTTTCACAATTGCGGGAGAGCGAATTGTGACTCGACTTCGGCAGCGTTTATACGCCAGCCTTATCCACCAAGAGATCGCTTTTTTTGATGAACGAAGAACGGGTGAAATGACCAATCGTTTGTCTGCAGATACGACGGTTGTTCAGAACACCGCGACTGTCAATGTGTCCATGTTCCTGCGCTACACCATCACAACTTTTGGTGCCATCATCATCTTGGCATGGACATCTTGGCGCTTGACCATTGTCATGCTCATTTTGGTACCCATAGCCGTTATCGGTGCATTGTTTTATGGTCGACGGGTCAGGCGTTTGTCTCGTCAAGTCCAAGATGCCCTTGCAACAGCGACAGAAATTGCTGACGAAACCTTATCTGGCATACGAACGGTTCGCGCATTTTCTCGAGAGACGCAAGAAACAGAGCGCTATCAAGACCAAATTTCAGTGTCATTCGAACTGGCCCGTAAACGGGCTCGAATCGATGCTATTTTCGGAGCGATTGCCGCATTTGCTGGGTACGGCGCCATCAGTGGTGTCCTCTGGTATGGCGGTCATTTACTGGTCGAAAATGCATTGACTATGGGTGAGTTGACCTCTTTTCTGCTCTACACTTTCACCGTTGCGTTCTCAATCGCTGCTCTGGGACGGGTTTGGCAGGACTTCATGCGGGCAATTGGGGCGAGTGAGCGTGTGTTTGAGCTGCTCGAGCGCAGTCCACGCATGACATCAGGTGAGACCGTTCTCCCAAGACTGGTTGGTCAAGTGACCCTTGATGACGTTGATTTTTCGTATCCGTCTCGGAACGATGTTCAAGTCTTGACGGGCGTTAGTTTGACACTGAAAGCCGGTGAATGTGTTGCCCTGGTTGGTCCCTCAGGCGGGGGTAAATCAACCATCGCGTCACTCGTAAGCCGCTTCTATGATCCGGACTCCGGTGAGGTTCGCGTTGATGGTCATTCGCTCCCAACCCTCGATGCCAATTGGTATCGAAGTCAGATTGGTGTTGTGGCTCAAGACCCCATTTTATTTGCAACAAGTATCGCTGAAAATATCCGATATGGCCGGCCCGACGCAACCATGGACGAGGTCATGGATGCAGCCCGTGCCGCAAATGCAACCGAGTTTGTGGATGGTTTACCAGAGGGGGTGATGACTCATATTGGTGAGCGTGGCATCCGTTTATCGGGTGGCCAGCGGCAACGAATCGCGATCGCACGAGCCTTGCTCGAAGATGCACCTGTATTGATTCTTGATGAGGCCACAAGTGCATTGGATGCGGAATCTGAATACCTGGTTCAGGATGCCTTGAAAAAGCTGATGTCCGGGCGGACAACCCTGGTGATCGCTCATCGCCTCAGCACCGTTAAATCCGCCGATAGAATCCTTGTTATCAATGGTGGTAAAGTTGCCCAGAGTGGGTCTCACGCACAGCTTATGGAACGGCATGGTCTCTATGCTCAATTAGTCGAACGGCAATTGGCCCATTAATGCGGTGTTTGTCTTCACCATTTGCGTTGTTGGTCCCTGCCGGTCATCATGGTCGTCGCGTATGACAGGGTTGCTAAACATTCATCAGCGGATTATCCGCCGGACCCTCAAATCGAAAGGGTTTCGTAGTGTCCTGTCCGGCCCCATGGGGGCTCAAATGCACACCTACGAGTACAGCCAAGGCCCTGGCGCGATGACGTACGTCGTCTTACATGGATTGGGGACCCATGCCTCCGCATTTGCACCGCTCTTGACCCGATTAAGACAAACAGCCGCACAGATTATCGCGCCGGAACTATTGGGTCATGGGTTTAGCGACTCACCCATAGAGGGGGTGACAGCTCAGCACACATTTGCGCGACTCGCCGAATACTTGGACGCAGTTATAGAGGAACCGGTGGTCTTAATCGGCACCTCGCTTGGTGGTGCTATGGCCATGAAATATGCATTGGCGGCGCCAAAAAAGGTGTCACGCCTGGTGCTAATATCACCGGCCGGTGCACCGATGACACCTGATGGCTTTGCTCAAGTGCGTCGATTTTTTAATGTGAAAACAGCAGCTGATGGGCGCGCCTTTATAGCCCGACTCTTTCATAAGCCACCTTGGTATAGGTTTTTGATCGGCGGAGAAATAACACGCCAATTGAGTCGCGGAGCCATCCAGTCATTTTTATCGCCGGACGCAGACATCGAGCCAATGTCAGCAGATGAGCTAGGCGAACTCAATCCACCAACATTACTTCTTTGGGGGCAATCCGAACGCCTTCTTCCAATGGAATGTTATCACTGGTACCAGGCTCATATGCCAGACACTGTTCGAATTGAGACCCCCGAGGGGTTTGGTCATTCGCCACATTTGGAGATTCCCGGAAAATTAGCTGAGCGCATCGTTCGGTTTGCGATTGAAGAGACATGAAGATGAATCCATCAACCGCCTTTACGATTCGGGCTGCACGCTTGATCGATCTCGACCAGGTCGTTGTTCTCTGGGGTCAGCTCATGGAACACCATCGATCTCTGGAACCGAGGCTATACGACACAGAGACCCATAGTCCTGCGACATGGCGTGCCTGGGTCCGTAGGAAGTTAGATGAGTCGGATTCCGTGATCCGCGTGGTCGAGAGAGATGGAACGGTCGTGGGGTACATTTTGGGGTCTATCGGTCAACGTGCGCCTGTCTATGTTGTTCGCACTGTGGGTATGATTTTCGATCTCGTCGTCGATTCAGATCACCGCGGCCAAGGCCTGGGCCGCGCACTGGTCGATGATTTGACTCATGAATTCAATCGTCGAGGCATTACAGATATCCAAGTGAACTATGACCCAAACAACCAGGAAGCCAGCTATTTTTGGCAGGCTCTCGGTTTCAAGACTCTACTTCATGAGGCGTATCGACGGACAGAATAGCTGTTTGGCTTGCTCTTCGCCCACAACAGTTGATACCTACGGGCATCGGATAGATTGGAGGACCATTGGCATGACAGATGAGCATCCGCGCAATTTAATCCCCGAGCTTTGTCGGCAATTCTATCATTTAGGATGGTGTACAGGCACGGGCGGAGGGATCGCGATTCGAGCCGAGAACATTGTCTATATGGCTCCGAGTGGCGTACAGAAGGAACGGATTAGACCCGAAGATGTTTTTGAGCTGGACCTGGACGGACGCGTTTTGAAGGCGCCCGAAAATAAGGCTCTTAAACTGACTGAGTGCTCTCCGCTCTTTTTTAATGCGTTTCGTCAAAGAGGTGCCGGCGCCGTACTCCATAGCCATAGCTTAGATGCACTGATGGCGACGGTACATTTTGGATCTATGTTTCGGGTCAGTCACGTCGAAATGATCAAGGGTCTACGCGATTACGGATACTACGATACCGTTGAAGTGCCCATCATCGAGAACACGGCTCGTGAATGTGAATTGACAGAGAGCATGTCTCTTGCCATAGATGCAAATCCCCAAGCTGACGCAGTCCTCGTGAGGCGACACGGCATATACGTCTGGGGCCGAGATTGGCAGCATGCGAAGACCCAAGCCGAGTGCTTCGACTATTTGTTTCGGTTCGCCGACCGGATGGTGCAGCATGGACATGATCCGGTTGTGGGACCGCAGGGTTAATTAGGAGATACACTTTGGCCGTATTGCCTATCAGGCTCATCGGGGATCCCGTACTGAGAACCGTCTGCCGGCGTTTGAGTCTCGACGAACTTCGATCCGAAGATGTCCAAGAATTTATCGACGATTTAATCGAGACCATGCGTGATGCAAATGGCGCAGGTTTGGCTGCGCCGCAGGTGGGGCGGGCTGTTGCCATTGCAGCCGTTCAAATCGCAGATAATCCACGCTACCCATACAAACCAAACTTTCCACTCACAGTATTTGTCAATCCAACGGTAACAGCCATTGGCCATGAGACAGAATCTTTGTATGAAGGATGCCTGAGTGTGCCTAATCTGAGGGGCCTTGTCAGCCGTTCTATGCATGTGCATATCGATGCTTTGGACCGGCACGGTCATTCAATCACCCTCGATGTTCATGGATTGACAGCGGGTACTTTTCAACATGAATTCGATCATTTAGAAGGCCGCTTGTTTGTCGATCGCGTTGAAGATTCATCCACATTTTGCACTTGGGATAACTTTGACCGGTTCCATAAAACGGCGTTTGTTCAGCGTGCAGAGTCCATCGTCCAGCAGTACGGAGGTTAGGGTGTCTGACCCGATCGGGTGTACTCGCGCGGAGATTACAGGCGGGTCACTTTTACTCAATTTTGCCGTCGGATATGGCCTTGATTGAACTGACTAATAGCAGTTTTGTGCTGATCCCCATCTCTCTCTATTTGCTGTTTGCTGGCATATTTGTCCAACAGGGTCTGATCAATGTCTCGTTCGCAAAAGCGACAGCGTCCACTGAACTGAACTATCTGAAACGTTTTTCTTTTGCCTCGGCAGGGATTTGCCTCGCCTTATACGGAACCACGGTTGCCCCTTTTTTTGGCGTCAGCGCTGAGGGCATCCGATACTTATTCCATTTGTGTTGGTTCATCGCGCCCATTGCCGGCTATCTGTATGTCCGGACGCTCACAGCCCATCTAGGCATCGGTGTACGCCAAGTCCGCTTTTTCATCATCGCCTACGCTATTGTCATGTGCGTTGTCACAGGCTCAGGCCTTTATGCGTTATTCTCTGGCCAGCATATCATTTTCAGTTCTCTCCCCCCAGCGACGGCCAGCGTGATCATGTCGCACTTAGGCGGCGCTTTTAGCCCCAATGAAATGACGTTGATTTTATCGGCATTCATCTCGGTCACTGTCCTTTGCTCGATGGTGTTCTTTTTGCGCCGAGTGTATGCAACAGCCAACCCAGACCGGAGTTTGTTGATTGGAATTTCACTGACAGGGCTGGCCATCGTTATCGAACTGTTCGGTTTCCTTCTTCAATGGTCCTATGCATTTTCATTGATGCCGCTGGCCAACGCCGTTGAAGTGGTCAGGCTCACGTCTCTTAATCTCATTGGCGCGGGGCGCGAACTGGAAAAGTCCCAAGTCGAATTGCGCCGAGAAAGACTGAATCTGAAGTCTCATTTAGCGGCGCTTGCCCATGATGTGAGAACGCCGCTGGCCTCGCTCAAGTTAGGGATTGGTCGCCTGGGAATCCCCTGCGATAAGTCCAGTAAACTCGCTCAAGAGGTTGAGTATTTACATGTTGTTTTCTCCAGTCTCGTGACTTTGTTTGAAGTTGAGCTGAGTAGCGTCCGAGTCAACGCCGAAGAGTCGCGTATCGATACCATTCTGTCTGGGCTCAGTCATCGTTTCGCTAATCTTGCGCAGGAGCGTGGTATTGCATTCGAATGCGCCATCGACAGCGCGCTCCTCGTGACTGACTCAGACTCGACGCTGTGCGAACAAAGTCTGGGTAATCTTATCTACAACGCGCTGATTCATGCCCGAGAACGCGTATCGGTGTCCGCATATGCAGAGGCCGATGATGTCATCGTCCGAGTAATGGACGATGGGCAGGCACCCGAGCTGTTGAATATGCCGAAGTTGTCAGACAGGATTTATCGTCAACGATTGGAAACAGGGATCGGCTCTCCTGGATGGGGACTCAGCTTGGCCATTGCCTATGCCCTGTCACGGCTTCAGAATGACGTGCTGCGAACCGTAGAATCTGAACACGGGGTTATGGTCTTTGAGTATCGGTTTCGGACTGAGAGGCCGGACGCTGCGTACCCGTTCGATGCCTCGAATTTACGTGCATCAGCATCCGTCGAATTGCGTGATTGAGTGAGCCATGTGGTCTCAATAGCCGTTTTGAGTCAGCCAGCGGTCGAGGGCGTTTGCAAAGCGCATTTTGTCGGCGGGCTTGAAAGGCGCTTGCCCACCGGTTTCATGGCCCGCTGACCTAAGCTCCTCATTAAAATCCCGGACGCTCAACGACTCTCGAACGGTCTCTTCATCTAGAATGCGTCCGCGTGGCTGAATGATCAACGCGCCGATGTCGACAACACGCGCCGCCAAGGGGACGTCAGCAGAGACCACAAGGTCACCTCGTCGACAGGACTCAACGATGTAATCATCGGCCGCATCGTCGGACGTTTGGACTTGGACCGCACTGACATATGGGCCCACCAGTCCAAATGGGATTCGATTTGCGACAAAGACGGTCTCAACTTTTCGTTTTTGGGACGCCTTTAAGATCACGGTCCGAATCTCTCGCGGCACCGCATCGGCGTCGACCCAAATTTTGGCTTTTTCAGAAGTCATCGCACCTAAAATAATCCAATTTGTTCAACTTCGCCCAATGTGCGTTTCAGGATACTGCGGCTGGTTGGCGTCAAATCGGGCCGCCCCGCAAGCCATTTCAAGTAGCCTTCGTCGGCTTCGTCTACCGGGGTTCCACAATGCTTACCCATGCCCAGTCGATACACACCCGATGCTCTATCAGGAAAAATCGCTCGACCGTACTCCTGATACTCTTCGTCAAGTTTCTTCCGGAGCGCGGCTTGCTCTGCAAAGGCCCACTCCACATCATCTGGAATGATACCTTCGATGATCATAGACATCAGGAGCAGACCCGTTGCGAAGGCATCGGCATCCGCAGTATGTGCGCGGTCTTCCGGGAGGCTGACTCCGTATCGCTCGCATGTGACACCGAGCTTTTTGACCACAGCGCCTCGCTCGTACCACATCACCCAAACGAATGGGTCTAAGCTTCTTGGCATACGCCAGTCGATCTGATTACGCTCGTTCTCATGATTGATAATCGGTGAATCAAATCCCAAAATATTGTAGCCGACGATCACAGGCTTCGCATCGATATGAGTTTTCAGACGCGCGGCCACTTCAGGCCACTTTGGCGCATTTTCTACATCTTCATTGCGAATACCGTGTACTTGCGTAGCACCCGCAGGAATGTAGCGTTCGGGGTCGACGAGTGCGCGCAGCATTGGACCCACTTGCTCGCCTGCCTGTAAGTACCCTCCGCCGATTTCAACAACCTTGTCGTGCTTGGGGTCGGGCCCCGTTGTTTCCGTATCCAGACTTAGGATCAATGCTTGCGTTAACTTCATGTCTTTGACCTTTGGCGAACGGATTGTCAGAGCCTTTCAAATAGGCGGGACCGGCGGCCTCGTCAAGAGATCTCGACATTGACAATGCAGAGGATGCACGGAAGAGCCCAGGACCTGGAACGATCTCGTTTCGCTCAAGTAAATTTGACATCGTAGTAACATTTATCTTGGACACTCATTCCAAGAGAGACTCAGCTTGATAATCCACGGCCAACGTAGTACGAACGGCTTTTCAAGGCATAGCTTTAGACGAGGTTAATGATGACCACAACTTATGACGTTGTTGTGATTGGCAGCGGACCCGGCGGTTACGTCGCTGCGATTCGTGCCGGCCAGCTTGGTTTAAACACGGCCATCGTCGAAAAAGACGATCGGTTCGGAGGCACTTGCTTATTGCGAGGCTGTATCCCCACGAAGAGCATGTTGGAGTCGGCGTCTCTTGCTGACCATGCACGGCATGCAGATGATTTTGGTGTGAACGTTGGAGATGTCAGTATCGATATCGGTAAGGTGCTCAAGCGCAAAGACCGGGTGATTAAGGCCAATGCGGGTGGTGTTGCTTTCCTTCTTAAAAAAAACAAGGTGACAACCTATCGTGGATTCGGTGCCTTGAAAGGCGCTGGTAAAGTCACCGTCACCGCGGATGATGGGGTCACGGAACTCAGCGCAAAGCACATCATCCTAGCCACCGGTTCAGCTGTTCGGCATTTTCCTGGTTTCGATGTGGATGGTGAGCGCATCCTGACCAGCGACGAACTGTTGGAATTGGCAGAGATACCAAAACATCTACTGGTTCTGGGCGCCGGTGCTGTCGGCGTTGAATTCGCCAGCGTCTACAGAAGTTTTGGTGCTGATGTGACCATCGTCGAATTGCAAGACCGACTCGTTCCCCTAGAAGACGAAGAGGTCTCCGCCGAGTTCGCTAAAGCGTTTAAACGGCGGGGGATTAAGGTCAAGGCCGGAACAAAGTGTCTCGGACTCGAGCTGGACGGTCAGAAAGTAAAGGCGTCATTCGAAGAGCCAGGTGGCAAGCAAACCAATGTTCGAGTCAGCCATTGTCTGGTGGCCATCGGACGTCGGCCTGTTACCGAAGGCCTTGGGTTAGACAAGACGAAAGTTAAGTCCGACAGGGGCTTTTTGAAAACGGACGAGTATGGGCTCACCGATGAGCCGGGCATTTACGCGATTGGCGATATTGTCGCGGGAACACCGCAGCTGGCCCATTCGGCTAGTCATGAAGCCATCGTTGCTGTGGAACATTTAGCTGGACTCAAGCCCCAAGCGATCAATTACACCCATTGCCCGAACTGCACATACTCAAACCCGGAGGTCGGATCGGTCGGTTTGACAGAAACACAGGCGAAAGAACAGGGCTACACACTCAAGGTGGGTAAATTTCCATTCACAGCCGTCGGTAAGGCCAAAGTCATCAACGACACAACGGGTTTCGTCAAGATCGTCGCGGACGAAAAATATGACGAAATTCTCGGCGTGCACATCATTGGGCCCCATGCCACTGAGCTCATCGCGGAAGCGGTGCCCTTGCTTAGACTGGAGTGTACTGTCGAAGAACTGGCCCGCTCCATTCATGCACATCCGACATTGGCCGAAGCGATTGGCGAGGCAGCGCATGCGACGCTGGGCCACGCGATTCACATGTGATCGGAACCATACGCAATGCCCTCAGGTGCCACCTATATCGAAGCCGTCCGTGAGGCTCTCCACGAAGAACTGTCGGTCGACGATAGAGTCTTTCTCATGGGCGAGGATATCGGGACCTATGGTGGCGCGTTTAAGGTCACGGATGGATTTCGGGACCATTTTGGTGATGACCGCATCATCGATACGCCCATCGCAGAGGCTGGCATCATCGGTGCGGCGATCGGCGCAGCGCTGACTGGGCTAAGGCCGGTCGTAGAGATTCAATTCCTCGACTTTCTATCCTGCGGCTTTGACCAACTGACTAACTTCGCGGCGAAGTGCCACTACCGTTGGGGCGCCGAGATTCCAATCGTGGTCCGTGGCCCTGGCGGCGGTGGCGTTGGTGGTGGGCCATTCCATAGTCAAAGCATTGAGATGTACTTTATCAAGACGCCGGGCATTAAGGTGGTCGCCCCCAGCACGCCATCTGATGCAAAGATTTTGCTGAAGGCGGCCATTCGCGACCCGAATCCAGTTTTATTCATCGAGCATAAGGCTCTGTATAGACAGCCTGCGTTGAGAGAAACACTCCCGGACGCAAGCGTCATTGGCCAGTTAGGTCGGGCGGCGATTCGCCGTCCAGGTGACGATTTGGTCATCATTTCCTACGGGGCAATGGTACATAAATGTCTTGAGGCGGCTGAGGCTTTGAATCAGGATGGCGTTGGGACTCGGGTGCTGGATTTGAGGAGCCTCCAGCCACTTGATGATGAGATGATTCTTGCAGCTGTCAAAGAGTGCGGTAAAGTACTGATCGCGCATGAAGATACTCGGACAGCTGGATTAGCGGGCGAGTTGACAAGTCGAATTAATGAGAATGTTTTTGAGTGGCTCGACGCACCCGTGTTGAGAGTCACGGCGGCGGACACCCCGGTGCCGTACAACAAGGAATTAGAAAAAGCGTTTCTTCCACAAGTGGAGGATATCGTTAAAACAGCCCGAGAGCTGATCGCTTACTAGGCGGTTCTCGGTGTCACCAGTGAGGATGACATGGCCCATAATGTAATAATGCCCCAAATGGGCGAATCTGTAGCGGAAGGCACAATTGTTCGATGGCTCAAGGCCGTCGGCGAAAGCGTCGATCGCGACGAACCGATCTTTGAGATCACCACAGACAAAGTTGACGCGGAGATTCCTGCGCCTGAAGGCGGCGTCCTTCTGGAAATCAAGGTTGAAGCCGGAGAGACAGTCGAGGTCGGCACTCTTGTCGCCGTCATTGGTGAAGCGGGAGAAAGCGTATCAACTTCGAGTGCTGATTCGAGTGCAGACGATGCCTCTGCGGCTAACGAGGCTGCGGCTCAACCAGCAGCGGCGGTCGCTCAGACAGGCGCCCAAAGCGCTGGAGGTCAGTCAGCTGCTGAACTCAGGCGCACCAAGAGCACGCCCGTCGTTCGCAAAATCGCGCAAGAGCATGGAATCGACATCGCTCAGATCTCTGGAAGCGGTCTCGATGGTCGGGTGACAAAGAAAGACATCCTGGCCTTTATCGATTCAGGTGGTGCGAGTGCGGCGCCAGCGGCGAGCCCAAGAGCGCCTGTAGCCGCTGCAGGGAGCGGGTCTGGTATCCAAGTTGGCATTCCGATGACTCCGGTCTCTCTTTACGGAAATGACCGAATTGAACCGATGAGTAAAATGCGCCGTGTGATCAGCGACCGCATGATCGAGTCGAAGGCCTACAGCGCTCATGTCCACACATGCTTCGAGATTGACTACACGCGTGTCGACAGTCTCAGGCGTAAATATAAGAGCTCCTATGCTGAGCGTGGAGGGCGGCTTACATTCACGACATTCCTTGCGAAAGCGGTTGTGAATGCACTGGGTCGACACCCAATTGTCAATGCGGCCCATGATGGAGAGAATGTCATTTATCGCGGTGACATTAATCTTGGCATTGCAGTCGCGCTCGACTGGGGTCTTATCGTTCCGGTCATCAAGTCTGCAGATGACTACTCTATGCTGGCTTTGTCCAAGCACATTGCCGACAAGGGTGAGCGAGCTCGGACAAAGAAACTAGCGCCCGACGAGGTCGGCGGTTTGACTTTTTCCATCACCAATCCTGGGGTTTTTGGGTCTCAATGGGGTACACCCATTATTCCTCAGCCCTCCGTTGCGATTCTGGGCGTTGGAACCATCGAGAAGCGGGCTAAAGTCATCACCTTGGCCGATGGCATCGATACCATCGCAATCAAGACATGTGGTTATGTGACCCTTGGATTTGATCATCGAGTTATCGATGGTGCGGTCGCTGATCAATTCGTCGGTGATATCAAGCACACGCTTGAGAATTTTGACGAATCTGCGATGTGACCTGTGTCGCGGCATTTAGTCGTTCGGTACCTGGAGCGGACGCCCTACCGAGAGGGCTTGGCACTACAGAAAGACCTCGCTGAAAAAAGGAAGCAGGGTCTAATTGAAGACACCTTATTGCTACTCGAGCATGACCCCGTGATCACGTTGGGTCGTAACACAGGGCAGGCGAGTCTCCTCGCCTCGCCGGTTTTACTCGAGAGCCGAGGCGTTGATTTAGTTGAAAGCGACCGAGGCGGAGACGCGACATTTCATGGTCCGGGCCAGGTCGTTGGATATCCAATTATAGACTTGCGACCAGATCGGAAGGATATCCGCCGCTACGTGCGTAGTATTGAGGCAGTGATGATAGGAACACTCGCACATTTTGGAGTTCAAGCCGAAGGGCGGGTTGATACGCCGGGTGTTTGGCTGTCTGACCCGGACAGAAAGATCGGTGCCATCGGTGCGCGGGTCAGTCGCTGGGTCACCCACCATGGATTCGCTTTGAACGTGAATACGGACCTGTCTTTCTTCGATCTGATTATCCCCTGCGGAATTCGGGATAAGGGTGTGACCAGTATGGCCCGTGAATTGGGTCGAACGGTTTCAATCTCTGACGTAATGGCCGTTGTCGTGCACGAGTTTGCCGCGGAGTTTGATCGGACAATCGATAGTCTTAAGGAGCGCGTGTCATGAGCGAACTCGTCCAGATTTTCGACCCCAAAATCGAGAAACCAAAGCCTAAACTTTACATCGACAAGCCCACGCGAAAGCGCGAGCCCGGTCCCCGACCCGATTGGTTGAAGATTACGTATCGCCGAAACCAGACTTTCTCAAGTGTTGAGAGTCTCAAAACGGATTTAAACCTTGTCACCGTGTGCGAAGAAGCACGTTGCCCCAATATTGATGAATGCTGGTCGGCAGGCACAGCGACGTTTATGCTGATGGGTGACATCTGTACTCGCCGATGTGGCTTCTGTGCGGTCACGAAAGGCAAGCCCAAGGCGTTGGATATCGACGAACCAAAAAACACGGCATTGGCCATTCATCGACTCGGTGTAAAACACGCGGTCATCACGAGCGTGAACCGCGATGAACTACCCGATGGCGGCGCCGGACACTTTGCTGAAACAGTCCGGTCAATTCAGGCTTTATCTCCAAACACACGAGTGGAACTTTTGGTCCCTGATTTTCTTGGTGATCGAGATGATCTCCAGACGGTGTTAGACGCTAGCCCTGACATCGTCGCCCATAATACAGAAACAGTCCCTCGCCTCTATCGTCGAGTCCGTCCAAATGCAATTTATCGGCGCAGTCTCGATGTTTTGAAGCAGATCTCAGACAGCTCAGCCGTCAGTAAAACTGGTCTCATGCTGGGCTTGGGCGAAACGGACGAAGAAGTTGAAGCTGTCATGTATGACCTCAGAGAGGTCGGCTGCGATATTCTCAGTTTAGGCCAATATCTGTCACCGACCACGAGGCACTTAGCGGTTGATAGATGGGTCACGCCGGACACCTTTGATAGGTTGGCTGCAGTTGGTGAAGCGATGGGCTTCATGCATGTCGAAGCTGGTCCTATGGTGCGTTCGAGTTATATGGCCCATCGTGCTTTCGACGTCTAATTTGGAGTTTTTCAGATGAATCTGAATGGTTATTTTCAAGATGCTGCTCAGCCTAAGGGCCTGGAAGAAGCGAGTTTTTCCGACATGGCGCTTGGCATGGCCTCGAGCAGAATACTCGTCATTGCGTATGCGGTACGAGCGCGAATTGAAGCCGGTGCGGATGTTGCAAACTTTACAGTTGGAGATTTCAAACCCAGCCAATTTCAGATTCCGAGTCGAATGCAAAGACACATCATGACTGCTTTGGAGGACAATCAGACCAATTATCCGCCGGCCCATGGAACGCCGGAATTACGGTCTGCGCTTCGGCTACATTACAAAGACAGTCTTGGA
>MDTC01161698.1_pt1 | contig 41493 bp, 16 predicted proteins | sample 811181 | NCBI WGS metagenome assembly MDTC01 (sample SAMN05326644, study PRJNA326480) | marine metagenome | isolation source: seawater | place: Pacific Ocean: North | collected 2011
CCTTGCCCCCCCCCCCCCCCCCTCCCCCGCCGCGCCGCCCCCGCCTGGTACCCCTAGGGCCTTTTTTGAATAACTTCAACGGCACATCTTTTTCCCGCCTGACAGTTTAAAAAAGGCCAAGGCCCGCGTACCCGCGCGCAAAAGAGGTGCCAAATGGTGCCCGGTCACCTTTCAACGGCACACATCCTTTTTCCCGCCTGAACGATTTAAACAAGGCCACCAAGCACCCAAAAACGTTGACACATCAAATGAAGACTAGAAGTCGCGTTGTGTATTTGACATGTATCGCAGAGGACATCACGACAAACATATTGAGCAAGACCATTGCGCACGCAGGACGCGCCATCCAAGGGCTATTGCCTGAACCACCTCCCCGTTTACACGGAGTGTGCACGCGTTTCCGAGACATTTACAGAAAAGACATGATATGGAAGCTCATTTGTACAAGACTACGTATTGTAAGGGATCATTCGAAGCACATTAGCTACAAGGCTGCATATTCTTCGTACTTGCGCTGGTCGTTCGAAAATAATCACATTTCTTCAGCTGAAAACGAAGTTGGCAAAGCTTTTCACACAGATAAGTTGCGGATACATTACGCAGGACGCCTGGGCCAATACGAACGATTGCTTGAGCACGTGGTGCAGATAACGTCGCTCACAAGCTTGGACATGGCGGACTGCGAAGACATTTACAGCCTCCCCGAATCAATTTCAAGACTCCAAAACCTGAAAGAATTGAATCTGAACGGATGCAAGCACCTGCACAATTTGCCATCATCCGTTGGGAATATGAAATCCCTCGAGGTGCTTCGAATGTGCTCGAGGCATTCGGCAACCTCCTTGCCGGCGCAACTTGGTAAGCTGAAGCGGCTAAGAGTTCTTCAAATGTCGTGCTGGACAAGCCTCACTGTGCTGCCTTCCTGTGTGTGCAAGTTGAGTGCACTGACCGTTCTTACTTTGAACTTTTGTTATCGACTGAGAACGTTGCCGAAAGGCATGAAACGCATGAAGTCATTGACCAGCTTGGCCATGATCAATGTGACGGGCATTCGCAAATCAAAAGAGCAAGTTGAGATTATCAAAGGCATTGATTCCCTAGTTCGCATCAACTATAGGGCGGCCGCCAAGTTTTACATGGCCATTGAGTTGATCAATAATTAATGTCCGGCTTGCTGGCGCGGCCCGGGACAAAAGGGACACCAACCAACCGCTCACTACAGGTGATCGGAGGAGGACGATGACAAGGCAAAGAACTGGTCGCCGAGCACCGCGCGCGCCAAGAAGACGGGAAACACAACGACGGTGCCGACCATGACGCCAGCCGTCAGCGTGATCAGTACGATTTCGGTCATCCACCTGAACATTTCTTCTTGCTGCAGACAGCACAGAAACCGCTTGCTTTATTCTCCCGCCGCCGCCGCGGCTCCCACAGTGCCGTTGGGCACTCCTGCGGAGAGGAAGAGGTGCGCCAAGGCCACAAAGGCGACGAGCGGACTGCTCTCATCCTGCCTGGCCACGCACGCGTCGACGATGGCCGAGTCGGTCCACGTCGAGGCGTACAGCACCGAGCTCAACGGCGAAGGCGGCGGGTGCCGCACCGCGCAGACGAGATCCCAGCGCACCGAGGCGGGCAAGCCGCAGTTCTCCAGGTGGTGCTCCTGGATGAAGAGGTCCAGACAGTACGACCCGCTGCCTTCTCGACGCTTGTGGCTGCTGCTGCTGCCGCCGCGGTGTCTCTGGCAGTAGAAGAGCGGCAGCCTGTACTCGACGCGGCCTTGGTGCACCTCGAGCACACCTGCGAGGTCGGCGTTGACAAGGAAGGCAAAGTGCGTCAGGATCGGCTCCCACGTCGATAGTCTCCTGAGGTCGGCCCTCTTCTTCTTATTGTTGTTGATGTTGTTGATGAAGAGCAGATCGATCGAGGCCCTGAGTGCATCGACGAAAGACGTTGAGGCCACGTGCGACTTGAGCACCGACGGCGAGAAACCCCACGCCGGCTCGTCGAGCACAAACGGCTCGGCCACGCGAGAAGGCGCCACCAGCGCGAGCGACTGCCTCGCCTTGGCGCACTCAAGCAGGTCTCTTGCCGCCTCGGCGTCCATGGTGGTTGTTGTCGTTGCAGAGAGTCGGTACAGCAGCAGCAGCCACTTGTCGCGGAAGGAAGAGGTCGGTGCCATTTTTGCAAAGAAGGGGAGAGTCTTCAATAATGGGCAGAAGGCAGAGGTGACCCTGAATATAAAAGCGTTGGGCTCGTTGGAGAGGTTACCGGTCGAATCGGCCCATGTCATCATCATTAGACCAAGTATCGCTCGATCGTCGTCCAACGTTGCACGACGACCTCAATTGGTTTTTTTTCAACAATGAGAACGTCAGTGAATCTGCGGTGATATGTGAAGGCGAAATCTACACGGAGACTTCAGGCGACACCGTGGGTGCCAGTAGCGGAGTAGAGGCGACGAGAAAGAGAGAAAGAGAGAGAATAGAGAAGAGGAATAGGGCACCGGACAAAGAGCCGTCTTGTGCTGCCTGTAGGCCACTTCAAAGCAGTCAAAGCACTGATTTTGAGCACTGGTTTGAGTTTCTACATGCTCATGGCATCCGTAGCCTTGGAGACTTTAAAACGAAAACATGTCAGTGTCACCGCCAAAAAAAAGCTTTTAGATGATACGACTGCTGAAAGTCATGGATTAAAAAGTGCCTCCCACAATTGCAAACGCCGGCCCGGCGCGCTTGCATATTGCCTGGCCTTGTTACCCGCCGCAAGGCCTTCCCATACCCCCTTTGCCGCTATAACCAGCACCACCAGCCATCATCATCGAACCATCTGACTACTCCATCCCACGCTGCCGTACGTAACCAAAAAAACTAACGCATAGAAGACCCCCCCAATGTGCACGGAGGATCATATAAGATTATCAGGAGCTTCTAGGTATGGTGTTGGTGTATAGAGAGAGTATGCTTCAAAGCTTTGGTGGTGGTTCCGTCAAAGAAAGAAGAAAGTCGGATGTGGTAATGGTATTTGCGCGCACTTCCCGAGCCTACCACTGCTACTACTACAACCCACGAGACACAACCAAATCAACCCTTGGCACTGTTGGGGATGTGCGGTTTTTTCGTTTTTGCATGCTTTTTAGTGGTCAATCAAGAAAAACAGGGCAAAGACAAAGACAAGCACTGCCTTTGAAAGGAAGGAAAGCAGTGAGTGGATATTATGCTCCAGTCTCATCTTATCTTCAAACTTCCAGCTCTTCCAGATACAGTCGTAGGTAAATATCAATTGCACAACGCCAAACGAGTTGTATAGAATGATTTCTGTAATGTACAAAGCAAGAATTCGTCCTATTTTGCTGCCCTTCAATGATCCGACTTTCTTAATAAGCTGCACCAAACCTGGTGTCCATATGATCAAGACGTTGGCAAATCCTACGAAGAAGATAAGAAACATCGGCAGCCATTGGCAATAGATCCGTCCAAGAACTAAATTTAACTCCTCAACGAGGTTGTTTTCATTCTTTGCTTCATTTTCTGATTTTTTAGGTTTTTTTTCTTTTCGTCTTCTTTCTCTTTCGTTCATGTAACGAAGCAAATCAATCAAGAGACCCAGTAACATGAGACTAGATTGCGAAGAGGCCACCATTAGCAGTGCCTTTATGTCGATTGTGCCACCAAAATAAGCTGCCACAAAGGCAATCAATGATCCACTGAACGTGTACTCGATCCAGAATATGATTTTTATGCCCTTTTCGCTTAAAGATATAAATTCCTTATGTTTGCAAAGCTTCCGTTGTATTACGTGACCCGCAAATGTGCAGCTTTGAAGGATTCCCAGAAACCATACAAGCGGTATTGAGCCACAACTCTCCGACCCTTCATTGCATTGCCGCCTTTCAGATTTGGTTAAGTTGCCCGTGTTGTTGCAATATGTCCACTTTGGCACTATTGGCAAATAAGACTCATCGTCCTTTTGACTTTTCCACACGGGCCAATCGTTGAAGCACTTGACTGTTCCCGCGTACGGTCTTCCTTTGGTGTAACTGAAAATAATAATGAAAACGCACAATATCCAAAGGACACAGTGCGCCCGTGCAGCACAGGTATGCAATTTCTTTAAGTCAGTATACCATTTGACATCATTGGCGGTGGTGTCTTTTGTTTCTGCCGACGTCAAGAACATGGTTTTTTCGAGGTTGAAAGGAATATGTTGCGGTTTGCTCTTCTTCGCAGCAGCCATGTGTTTTTTACTCTCTCTCCCTCTCTCTCTCTTCCTTGCGTTCGCGCGGCAAGGCCAATTATTTATAAGCCAAAACAGCCACCCTCCCCTCCGCCGCGCGCCGCGCCGTTGCCACCACCACCACCACCCTTTTTTATTTAACTCACTCTTAGCACGCCGAGCACCCCAAAGAACAAGAAGAGTTAGTAGTAGCGGCAGCAGCGGCATCATCAAAGCTGCGCTTCTCTCCTCGCCTGGCAACCTTGGCGGCCTCCAACTCCTCGCGCTTGGCAAGGCACTTCACCCGCGCGGCGTGGTCTCTGGCGACGCGCTCGGCAACGGCCTCCACTTCTCGGCAGAGCACTTCCCTTTGCTTGGACATCGTCTTCGTCGCCTTGCCAGCTAACCTCTCTTGCCGCAGCAGGTCCCTCACCACCTTGAGCCACTCGTCCTGCCACTGGCCGTCGTAGGCGTTCATGTACGCCTTGGCGAGCCGATCCCAGTAACGCCTCCCGGCCATATCGATCCCGACGAGCTCCAGTCCGGTGCTCACCAGTCCGATCCAGTCCATGTACGGCTTAACGGCCCGCAGCGCACGCATCTGCGCGAGGCGGCGGTAGGCCAGCTCGGGTTTCTCTATGCCTTTGACACACGCATCGCCGGCCTGTTTCGCCACGAGCATCGTGCGCCGGTAGTACACGTCGCTGATGCCAGGGTGCTTGTTGCCTAAAGGATCGCACGAGAAGCGAAAAGGGCTGGTGCCTCCAAATGTCTCCTCGTCGTCCCACACCTCTTCCCACTCCTCGTCGGACGAGTCGGTGAACGAGCCGTCCTCTTCGTCGCTGCGCCTCCGCTGAGCGTGAGACACTTTGAACGCCATGCTCGGTCCCACCTCGCTCGGAGCGAGCAGCACCGCTCCGTACGTGCCTCGCTCCGCGACGCAGCCACCGCCACCATCACTGTTCCCCTTCCCGCCCCCTTCCTTCCCTCTCCTCATCCTGGTCACCTTCTGCGCAACGGAGGGCTCGATCCCGAGCGAGGTGATGCTCACCAGCATCGGCATCCCGTGGCTCGCCTCGATCCTCCTTCTCCGCTGCTTGGCCTCCACCTCCTTTCGCCTCAGGTCCATCCGCACGGCGTGAAGACGTTGCTTGTTCACCCCTGACCGCGCCATCAGCCACTCCACGTCTGCGCTGTCGTTCAGCGGCTCGGCGCCGGGGCCGGTCGTCAGCGACCGCCACTTGTCTTCGTCGTCGACCGTGAGCCGCACTGCCTCGACCTTCAACGAGTCTCGCTTCCTTCTCTTCGCCAACCGTCGCTCCTCCATCACCTTCCTTCGCTCCTCCTCCTGTGCCGCGGTAGGTGCGTCCTTGATCTCCTGTGACAGGCCAAAGTCCACAAGGCGCATCGATTCCTCGAAGATTTCCTTTAGCTTCTCGGTCCACGTCCCCAACAAATCCTCCTCATCCTCCATTTCTTCCTCCTCCTTCTCCTTCTTCCTCCTCTCTAGCTTTTCGTGCATCAGCTCGGTCAATGTGTCCACCTCATCAATCCATTGCCCGTAACGGCCAAGCCCGAACATGACGTTGTCCCCCTTGATGTCGCCGTGCACCACATTGCCGCATTTATGCAGCCCCTCCAGCTTGGCATACAACGCCCTGAATATGGCGAGCCGAATGGCTCCGTCCACTTCTTTGTCCCAGACATGCAGACCGTTCTTCTTGTCCTTGAGGTGGCTTATGCACTTGGACAAGGTCATCTGCATCATCGGCATGGCGAGCGCAGTGCACTCTCTAAGCTCGACAGCCTTTCCTCCTCTATTGTTGTCGTTGGCAGCGGTGGTGGTGGTGTAGATGTTATCGGTTTCCTCGTCGTACATGCACTTGACCACGACGCCGCTTGCACTAATCAGAGACCGTTCATACCTGGGAATCATCGTCGCGGCGGCCTCTTCGTACCCCATGGTGCCTGGCGTCCTTCGCATCCTCAGCCACTCCTCCTTGCTTCCCCTTGGCTCCGTGTCCAGCATGACGTGGTCAAAGAGGTCCTGGCACGCGTCCTCCAGCGCCTCCTCGATCCCTTCCTTCTCCTCCGAAGCAGGAGAGGGAAAGGCGCACGGCAACGGTGTCCCTGGTCTCACCTCCCTCGAACGCAGCGAGGCCCGGATGCTTTCCACCAGCTTGGAGCACACCGAGCAGTCATGCGTGTGGACGATGGCGTTGATCATCATGCTGCTGCCTTGCTGCTATTGCTTCTTTCGAAACCACGCCCGAGCACCGCTATTTATCCCAACCGATAAAACTCTGCCGTTGGAACAAAAAACCTCAACGGGAGACATTTAACGGCACATTCTTCCAACGGGCCGAGTGTGTGTGTATATATGCAAGAAACAACAACATCGAACAACAAGCAACACATGGAAGAAGTTCCGAACCCATCCCCTTGCGTCAGGTGTTGCCCTAAGCAGTGGCCATGCACTACTCGGGTGCGGCAACGAAGCGTTGGGGTCGGTGATGGCGGCGAGGCGAAGGAGGACGAAGAAGAGAAAGCGAGATGCGACTGCACCGACATGATCCTGAACGACCGAGTGTGCATCGGAACGAAGCTCACCTGCCTTGGGGTGAATGACAGGAAGGAGGCGCGGCCTCAGCCGTCCATGCCAGAGGAAGTACACCTTGGTCACTACATTTTGAAAAGAGTGTGCAGCTGCTGCGGTAGTCGCATCGAGGAGGCAGGTGGTGGTTTTGGAACATGCGCTTGGTTGGACGTGAAGCCGGTGGGTCACAACTTGTTCGACGCGGCCAGCGTCCTCGAGGCCCTGTACCAACCGTGGGCCAACGATGGTCGTGTATGCATCCCGTTGTTTGGGCCTCCGAACTTTTTAGAAGAGGACGAGCTTGAAGCAATGGCGAAGAAGGGCGAGAAGACGCCGCACATGCTGGGATGCGTCAAGATAGGATGTGCCGATGAGGAGGCGAGCGAGGAAGGGGAGAAGGAGGAGGACGAGGAGTCTTGCAAATGGGAAGTCCAGGTGAACAAGGTGGTTTACTTGGACTTCCACGTCTTTGTCAGAGAGTCCAAGGTGAGGAAGCAAGGTCACTACGTCTCGCACATGACGAGCTCCCTTCGCATCACTCTGAACGGGGTCACTACGAAGCTGATGGCCTTGTTGTCGTGGAACTATGAGGAACACGTCGACGTCAACCTCGACGTCGAAGAATCTCAACCGGTGCTTTTGACAATGTTGACCACCCACGTCCGGCAGATCTGCACGCGCTCCGGGTTTGCGGCGACGTACCGGCTCAGCGGCATCGGAGGCGAGGAGGAGCTGCTATGGGGTCGCTGCTGCAATCGATACAGGGGATGGGTCAGCGAGTTCAAGCTCAAGCAACGGTCATCATCGACATCAGAGGGAATGTATTTGGCCTCGTACGTCGTGACCGGCGGCGGTCAGATCTGCCATCGATATGGTCTCGTTTGCGATGATGATGACGACGACGACGATGATGATAATAAGGACAAGGCGGCGAGAGCTGCCGCTTCCACCGCCGCTGCCTCTGCCTTCTCTACCTTTCTTGGCAAAGAGGCCGAGATGTCTCAGCGTCTCTTCGGCCGCGGCGCCGCGCAGCTGCAGCTCTTTTTCAGAGAAGACGGCAGCATCAAGCTTGTCGACGCACGGAACGAGCTCTTTCCAGGATCCCTCTGCCGTGAGCTTTACGAAGGAGGGAGGGACACGGAACACAGGATCCGCCAGAGCGGTGTGCTGTGGGACACCGTGAACCCAAAAGAGAAGGCAGAGGTCAAGCGCGTCACCAATAACGGTCTGGTGGTCAGCGAGGTGGGCACGCTGTGCGCCAGTAAGCAGCGGTTCGAGCGGCGCTTTTCCAAGGGTAAATTGGTGTACGAAGAGCTGATCGGCGAGCCTTGCCAAGTGGATGAGGCAGAGGAGGAGGAGGAAGGAGAAGAAGTGGAAAAGGAGAAGGAGGAGAAGGAGAAGAAGAAGAAGCCGACGCGGCGAAACGGCAACGCCAGGCGCAGGGAGCGCAAGCGCGCTTCGAAGCAGCAGCGGCAACAAACGGCGCTCGCCTTTTCTTTTTGGCGGCGCTGCTGCACGGCGGCGGTGGTGGTCGAAGAGGAGGAGGAAGAAGAAGAAGAGTCATCATCATCATCGCCACCACTTGACATCATCACCTGCAAGACGGCTCCTCTTCCTTCTTCTCCTCCTTCTCTTTCTTGCTCTCCGCTACCGTCGTCCTCCTCCTCTTCGCCTGAACCTTCGCCGTTCTTGATCCACTCCTCGCCACAGCTGAAGGAGAACGAGTGCGGCCTCTGCTTCCGCGACGACGACGACGACGACGACTCGGATCAAGGAGGAGAAGGACGAGGCAGCTTGGTGATCAACGCTCCGTGTGGACACCAGTGCGTCTGCAAAGGCTGCGCGGAGTTTCTTCAACGCGAGGCGTTGAAGCAAGGAAAAGCACACGGGTCGTGCTTGGTGTGCATGGCCGACGTAGTGTGCTGGGTTGATAAGGTGTACCATGCGGCGCGGGCCTAGACCAGGGCCCCCTCTCTCCCTCTCCTCCTCCCCCGGGGGAGCGGGTTCTGTTAAAAAAAGGGGGGGGGAAGGGGGAGGGCGCGGTCTCGTGTCCGCGTAATAAGAATTGAAAAGGGGTATATACAGCCCCCTTGCCCAGGCAAGGGTTGAGAACGAACCTTTTCTTTTCCGAAAAGGCTCTTCTCTTGGTCGGCGCCCTCTTGTCACTGTTGCGCGCGGTTTCGCTTTCCGTTCATTGTTTCTTTCTCTCCCTTCTTCGCCTTCTGTTGCAGCAGAAGGATGAAAAAATCAACGAACGCAGCAGCTTCGTTCCCACTGCGACGCGTTTCCGGCATCGTGCTTGTGATTGCGCTAAGCACCTTGCTGTGCAGCGCTGAGATCGAGGCTGACCACGTTCCTAGCGAGGTGGGCACTCACGTCGACGCGCTACTCGACGACAAGGAGCAGGGCAGCTCGCTCTCCTCTCCTGTTGCAAAAGTCTCCTCTGCCAAAGTGTCACTGCTCAAGCACACCGAACCCAAAAAGGCCGGACCAAAGAAAACGTCTCATGCCATCCTTCCCACCAAGAGTGGCAGAAAGTTGTTAGAGACATCCTCTTCCTCCTCGTCCTCCACCACCACATCTGAAGGTGAAGGATCCGACTGTGGTGAAAAGATCTGTGCACCGGTTCCGTCGCGCGTGATCAACAGTGCGCGTCTGCGAGGCCGCGTCGAAGCCGACTTTGCGGATACCAACAAGGAGGACGCCGACCCAACTCTGCAGACATGTGCCATCAAGGACCTTGGTTTTGTCGGAGGCAGCACTACCGAAGTGCAAGCATCCCAAACCTTGTACACTCAGCCTTGTGCCACCTTGCATTTCGACGGCACCAATGGTAACCTGGAGTTCAACACCGCTGGACTCGCTGCTGGTGTCACGCCTCAAGGTCAGTGTACCGAGAACGACGCCAACGCCAACGCCAACGGCGAGCTGTACACCAATCAGTGGGGCTACTCGCGCGGCATCTTGGGAACCCGAAAGGAAGCGGACAAGGCTTCTGACAACACGAAAGACCAAATGGCCAAGCACGTCATGGCCAACTTCCCTGGCTCCACCACAGTGTACGGCGACAACTCCTGCAGGTCCTCCACGGGAGCCTACCTGATGCTTGGAAGTCACAACAACCGTAGACAAGGCAACGTCACCAGCACCTGCCTGAAGGACCCTGACCTGCTCACCGCGCCGTCCATCTCCGCCTACACGGACGCCAACCACAAGACCCAAAGGGCCACCGTGCAGTTTGCCATCATCGACCAGAACAACTACTTCAACGAAGATGAAACCGCACCAGATTACATCACACAGAGCATCATGAAAACGGCACACGGAAACCCCATCGTGCCGCACGTGCCTGTGGAGGTCGAGGTGTGCATCAACGAAGCGGAGCAATCCAAGCACTTCCATCCAGACGAGCAGATTCCCAACATCGTGAGCCTCTTTGAACAGTCCAGCGATGAGAAACCGTTGGCGCGCTTCAACGTCGTCACCAAGGGTATTGGCGGTGCGGAAACGGTGGCTCACCGGTACTACGCTGCAGGCGGCGGTGCAAGCAAAAACTACCGCTTCGTGGGCAGCAATCCTGGAGAGCGCACGGTGTGCCTGCGCTTTGATCAAAAGGATTTCAACAATCACGGCAGCACAAGCACGTCCGGCTCGAACCCTGCAACCTTCTTTGGCTGCAAGGCCACAGACGATGCGGTTGAGGCCATGGCTCCGTATGACTTTCCCAGGACCCACAAGATCGGTAACGACAACGGCTTCAATCCAGCATGGACAAAAGACGCTCGCGATGCGTACTGGAGCAAGCCTAAAAACCACAAGCACACCCCGCGCGTGTACGGCAGTTCGAGCAGCTACAACCTCACGGGCACTCCAATGAAGGTGTACCCTTACAACTCCTTGTACAACACTTCGATCCAAGTGGCGTCCACCTGTTCCAAGAAGCTGGAGATCGAGCTCGACAGCAGTCTGCAGGGTTCGCTTGTCGTCGACATCAGGGCGGTGCAGAGGCAGCCTGGCACCACCAAAGATGCAACGGACCGCGAGTTCTACTCGAGCTCCCAGACCATGATCAACTTTGCTCCTTACCACACAGGAGTCAAGGCGATCAACTCCGTCACTGGCCCTACCACTTCGGACATCAAGGACGTGCTTCCAGCACCATCATCATCTGATCCTCACCCCCTGCTCGGCTTGGCTCCTAGCATGCCCACGATGCGCGATGTTGTTTGGACCGCGAAATCTCAGCTCGAGACTCAGGGTGTTTCCACCAATGGCCTCGGTGGCGAGTTTGGCGTGCGCGAGAAGCACCAAGCGAGCGCGGCCACTTTGGGTGGTCAGGAGCACGCTTACGCCTTGTACGACGCTTCACCAACCAAGACCTCGATGACACTCAAATTGAATGACGATACCGTTGGAAACAACGCGCCGCGCATCTTCGACGCCGCCACCAACTCCATCGACTCCACCTGGCTGCAGAACCCGCGCGTGCGCTTCAGCTTGACGCTGAAGGACGAGACAGAGTGCGAAGTGCAGAGCCTCACCACTGATGGAGCTTACAGCCCCGCAACTGGTTCAACGCCCAGTGCCATCGACAAGCGCTTCTTCGGCGTCAAGGAAACCGATGCCAAATGGGACAGCATCTCGCGCTTCCACTTGGAAAGCAGTTACGTGTCTCGTGGCGACTCATCGTCGACACAAACACAAGTAAAGCTTGGCCGAGCCAACACCAAGAAGATGGACACTGACATCTTCTACGCCATCGACATTGACGACCAAAAGAAGGAGGAAGGCCTCACCTTTTCACAGGTGAAGGACTTTTTCAAGAACATGAAGATCCGCCTTGCGGCTTCGTACAACACGCACATGTGCGGCCGCTTCCGCCTCAAGGCCATCGTAGACGTGATCAACATGCGGTCGTGTGGTCGTTACACCGAGGAGGTGGACGTGTCGAAAGTGGCAAACTGGCCTGGAACGACCACGACCGACAGCAACAATCAGCTGGTGTGGAACGTGTCGCCTAGCTCTGTGCTGCCTAACTGGATCAAAAAACCCAAAATCATATTCAGGCAGATGCCAGGTCCATCCGAGTGGTGCGAAAAGAAAGATAGCGCTGGCGCCATCACCGGCAACTGCGTCACCAGGAAAGCTGCCAGCTTCGGCAACATGGCGATCACCACGGTGAAGGTCGGCGCCACCGAGCCAGTCAAGAGTGCCCAGACCGAAAAGCTCACCGCCTTGGAATTTGCAACTGAGTCCAATTCCGCCGACGCCGTTGCCCGCTCCAAGGAGTGGATGCCGCAGTGGGCAGACGACCGCGAAGCCGACCAGGACAAGGTGACCAAGTACAGCTACGAGCAGTATGGCAACAATCTGATCGCGCCTCAGCTCACGTGGTTCTCGACGCTCGAGCTCGCCGACCTCAACCTCGGACAGTGCAAGGGACCAGGCAAAGAACGCCAAGACATTGAGGCCATGATCTCCACGATGCTGACAAAAGGCTCGCAGAGTTCCGGCCAGGCGACTCCCAGAATCGGCTCAACCGAAGACGCTTCGTACATTAAGGGGTGGCACAGTTACCTGCCAAGTGGCGAGGTTCCCTCTGCCGGCACCGTCAACACCGTCAAGGATTCCTACGTGGCATGCGATTACGCAAAGGGTGCAACTCCTGGACTTCTCAATGGCAGTAACGACAAGTGCGATGTCGGTGCTAACAAGCTGAAGATCAGGCGCTACACCGTGTTCCCGTCGTTCCACGCCTACGCTTTGGCTACACGCAAGGATCCACAGTTTGGCCAGTCGTGCCTCGACTGTACGTCTCTCTTCAACGGCGCTGAGCAGAAGGCATGCATCAGGTCGAACAAGGTAGTCTACAAGGACCTCACTGGCAGCGACGCCGATGATGGCAACGGTTGCCCTACTGAGTTTGGCGCCGACGCCTACGAGCGCCTGCGCAAGTACCTGCAGACATTTGCCAGCATTGGCGAGAACGGCATCCAGATGGCCTTGCGCCCGGTGCTGCACCAGGTCGACATGTCGCTGACGCTGCAGACCTTTGACTTCCTCGACAAGCGCCAGACTGAGACCACCAAGAACCTGCTGACAGTTGGATCAGAGGCCAATTATCCCTTGATCGAAACCGCGCGATCCGGAAAGATCAGCGTCATCCCTGACATGGACTGGACCGTCAACCCCAAGCCGTGGAACTCGCTCGACTTTGTGGGTGGCACAAACGCCGTGACCAACGAACTGGTCGAAGACGGCGCAACCGGCGCTTCCATGGGCTTGAAAATGTCGTTGCCTGATAATCTGCTTGACGGCATCTGCGAGAGGGAAATCCCTTACGCTGTTGACGGAGGCTACGACGGCAAGGTGTACCAAGGATCCGCATCAACCGGTGCGTTTGCCGCAACAGACGCAAAGCACTGCACCTTCCTGGAAAATGCCAGTTACAAGGCAGATCAGCGCGTTTCCTGTCCGACCAGCACCACCACCACCGTTTCAGGCATCAGAAGCAAGTGCTCCCTTTCGCGCCAGAACAAGGACTGTTCTCCTAGCGACGGCAAGGACAACCGCCTCTCCGGAATGCAGCTGGTGATGTCGCACTACGGCTTGTTGCCAAAGGCCGAGCTCAGCCACGGCAAGACTGGCAGGAACTCGTTGGAATCCATCTCCGACACCGCTGCGGGTACTAACCTTACCGTGGGCCAAGGCCAATGCACTGGCGAGGCAAAGTACATCGGCAAGCCTTGCCACTTTTCGCAGCAGTACATTGACGTGTCTGATGCACGAGGCAGTTCATCTGTCGCCAAATGGGAGTTTGCAAACGACATGGCCGAGACTCGCAAAGGCATGAACACTTGCTATTACAATGATCCGACAAGTGCGACCTTCTGCAAGAGTCAGCTGCTGTTGGCCAAGGAGGGAAGCTGTGCTGCGGGTCAAAGCGACGACGACTTAAACGCTTGTCAAATCGCGTATGGACAGGTATTGAAGCAGGGTCAAGTAAACGATCTTGACAAAAACGATCATGTGTGGACCATGTCAAACGTGCCGAACTTGAACTTTTGGGAAGTCCAGGAAGCGTTTAAAGCCGGCAGCGCAAAAGCCAGGCTTGGAATTCAGCTTTCCAAACACTACAACACCGGCATTTGGAGGAACACCTCGTACCCTGGCCCGCCGACGGCTGACCAGGCAACCAGCGAAACTGGAATTCGCCCTAAACTCAACGTCTACGCTTGGTTCTCCACGTGCGCCAAGGACAGCGACACCGCTGCATGCAGCGACGACACCAGCGACGTCGCTGAAAGCCAGGCTGACAGCTCTGCAACCCTGCTTAACCAGGCCAATAAGGCTCACGACGGCGGCCGTCGCATGACGGTCATGACCAAGACCAACAACCCCTTGACGCTGAATGTCGAATCCAAATGGACCAACCACGACTTTGGTGACTCGACGGGTGCAAAGATCAAGTGGCTGCAATCCAACGCCAAGGATGAGGCATACGATAAGGACTCCACGACACCCGCCTACTGGACCAGCAGCCAGAGTACCACTGCTGCTGCTATGGCTACGTTCAACGACGTCACCCGCAACGGTGTCAGCTTGCTGTACGAGCAGGAGGAGCGCAACAACCAGACCTCGCTGTCCAAAGCTTACAAGCAGAAGACACAGAGTCTTGCGCGCCTGGTGCAGACTGAGATCAGAAACGCGGTGAAGTACGGCGACCAGCACCTTTGGGAAGCGACGCTCGATTTCAAGGCAAAGAACGCCGCGGGTCAATGGGAAGACGCCAACGATCTGTGGAAGGTGGAGCGTTACGACGCTTCCGGCGGCACTGTCCGCATCATCTCTGACTTCAAGTCGCACGCAAACAGGAACGAATCCCATACGTTGTTGACCAATGGTTACGACGTTTATGCAGGCGGTGATGCAGGCGGTGGCCCTGCTACATCCAGTACCTCGTGCGCCACTATTGCTACTAAAGCGGAGTGCAACAAAAAGGTTGGTACCGCAGAGCAGCGTTGCGTATGGACCTCACCTAGCAGTGGTGGCCACGGAGCCCACCATGAAGACCAATGCGTGGACAATCCTTGCCTTACTACCGACTATGATACGTGTACCTCTTCCTTACTACGTGGTACATGTAATTATGTAGGCGACCCCGTACACAAATGTTATCTGTCCACTACTTATGTGACTGTTGCACCTCCAACAAGCAGCAGCTCTGGCTCCACTTCCAGCTCCGGCTCTGGCGCCACTTCCAGCTCCAGCTCAGCCTACAGCAAAGCAAACGACGTTTACGACAATTACAGACCAACTACCTGCAATGTGACGAACACGACTTTGTGCCAAAGGCAAAGTGCTTTCCAGAAGAAGGAAAACACCCTCTTCCTGCGCGAAGGCCACGACCAAGGTCTGCAAGCACGCACCCGGTTCATCCACGGCGGCGACCTCTGCGCCGCTGGCTCCGAAACCGACTGCAGCCGCAAGCTGTCGATCGTGCCGTTGCAGGACATGCACATGCGCGAGGTGACCGTGACCCTCAAGGTGCTGATGCGCACCGAAAGGCTCAACGACGACGGCACCATCTTCACGGCACCCTGGAAGTCCAGCACCAAGACCATGAAGCTGCACATGCACCCTGCCGCAACGGCGCCGCGCATGTGCACCATGCACCCGAGCAACCCAAAGCAGGCCGACAAGGACATCAACCTCTGTGCCAAGTCCGAGCTCGAGTCCACCGACAGCAACAGCGTCATCCTCACAGCCGAAACGGAAATCGACGACTTCTCTGTGCCCAGCATCAACGCCGAGAACGAGAAGCGGCTCCACATGTTGCACTACGGCGTGATCCCAGGCATGTCCGGCGAAGGCACCTACCCACTCGAGGAGGCTCCAACGGCCGAAGACGCCACGCGCGCCCACTTCATGAACGAGTCTGTGTACCTCACGGTGCGCGCCAAGTTGCCCGACCGCAAGTTCGTGCTGATGCGCATCGACGAAGCCAAGAATACCACGGGACCGTACATGATCCCTCTCGATTCGTACTCGGACTGCCCGGACCAGGACCGCTACGCCGATCGCACCGACTTTGCAATTGCGGCAAATGAAGGTATCGGTGAGAACACTGCTATCAGCAGCCTTGCGCTGACCAAAACCAGCAAGGAAACTCCGTACAGCTCAGACTACACTCAAGATCAGCGCGAGGGCATGCAGTACAGGGACGCCGACGGAAAGTTCCTCGGCGGCGATAACGACAGGTTGTCGAAGAGCCACCGCGACGGAGGCAACTGCTTCCGCGTCAAGGTGTGCACGTACGAGTACGACGCAGACACAAAGCAGCTGGTGTGCAGGGATCCCAACAGGCGCGACAACCAAGGAGGCGTGCTGCCTCGCTTTGCGTACTCCTTCCCGCGCGACATTCACAAGACCGACGTCCAGATCCAGTACTATCTCACGCAGTTCAAGGACAAGACCATCTCCATCAACGAGAATGGCTACGCCACGGCCAGTCACGTGCAGAAGATCAACCTCTACGCGCACAAGACCATGGTCGGCGAGCACGTCGACTGGGGCACGGCCACCTTCACGTCCGAGCAGGACAAGAAGATCAACGTGGACTGGAGCTCTTACAACGGCACCGAGGCGATTGGCATGCAGACTGCATGCCAAAACCTCGACCCAGAGGCGTTGTGGAACAGCACCAAGCACCGAGTCGAGGAGTCTACGTTGTTTAGCAGTTCACCTTCATCATCGAAGCTGACTGAGTGGGACAGTGCGACCAGTGATGAAGTGAACGTGAAGCCCTTCATCAGCGCCACCGATGCTGCCAAGGTGTGCAACAAGCAGGTCACGATCGTGCCGTGGTCGTACAGACGGCAACCCATGAACTTCAGCGTCGACATGACCGAGCTCGGCACGAACCGCGACGCTCCTATCGAGGTGAAGATGTCCTGGACCAAACTCGAGCTCTTGAAGCAAGACGGCACCTTTGCGAATGCCGCCTCGGCTTCAAACGCCTTTGTTTGGAACTACACCAACTTCGTGCAACGACACGGGGGTATGGAGCGGCAGTGTATCCCCGGCGAATCCGGAAAAGACAAGTGCAATGAGGGCAATGTGTATCGCAAAGGCCACAGCAAGCGCGTGGACCCCGTGTTCACCCTCAGCCTGAACCTGAACGACGCTGAACTCAACACCATGTTCAATGACGTCGATGCCTACTGGAGTCCACACACAGAGTGCGGCAAGGGCAACGCCGTGATGCGGCTCACCGTGCGGATCGAGGTGCCGCGCGAAGGCAACGTGGGCTCCACTGTGCCGCCGCTCGTGGAGACACGCACCATCATGTGGGTGCGCGACCAGCTGTGCGCAGGCAACGAAGACGCAGCAGGCACCTTCACCATTGGCAGCGATCCATTGGAGATCAAATTCCGCAACGAAGCCACTGACGCCGAATCTTCCACAACGTCCAAGGACATTACGGTTAAGACTAACCTGAAAATGGCAACGTCCTGCATCCATGCCGGAGGCCACCCGGACCTCTGCAAGCGTTCCGAGACCAGAATTGCATTCGAGCAGAGCTCGGCCAACACAGCCGGTGGCGCCGCTCGTCCGTTGAACTGTGAACAGTACCAAGATGATGACAACGGCACGCTTGAACCCGGCAAGTGGGAGATCAGGATTGGCAATGAAAGGGCTCAAAAGCCAGCAAACTGTACAGCCGTGAGTCAAGACGGCATTTTGGATAAGGAGATGATCTTTCAAGGTGCCGAACGGATTTTCAAGGACGGGACCATCTTCACCGATGCTCCTGAACTGTACGAGGAGACACAGACCTTTTCTCAGACCTTTGGCAAGGACACCGATCAAGCGCAGCTCGTAGTGCCCCTTCAAGGTGAATGGAAAACAAAATTTCCCCCAGCGGGGACGCTTCCTAGCTTCTCCTGCGTAAAGGTGGCCACGGTGAACGATAAGGCGCCCGAATCGGGCAAGAAGGGCATTTGCCATTACACCGGATACACGAACGATCCCGGGAACTACTCTGGTTTCTGTGCCGGTCAGGTGACATCCACGTACACCGACAAGAGGATAAGTGGCCTGCTTCAGATGCAGAAGTTTGATCCCGATTCCGACAAGACGGCGAAACATTTGCTTGAGAGTGCTTTCTACGAAGCTCCTGTTGGAGGCATCGTGGTGACCGAGGAAGACTTCAAGGATAAACTAGAGATTTCCCTCAACGGCATGAACCCAAACGTCGACCGTTGGCCAAAAGACAGTGAGGGCAACGAATGCCATCAAGTGAAGACAACAATGACCATTGGTGGCGTTGAGTTTGCCAAGGAGTCCGGTGGCAATTGGAAAAGCGTGGTCAGTGCCAATTTCAAACCGATCAGTAAAAATGCGAACAGTGAAAAGCCGATCATCGTAGACCTTGCAGGAGCAATCCATGTAAGCAAGACTTGGCATGATGACGAAGATGCCACAAAAGCGCAGAACGTGACGCTCAAGCTTCATGACGCGCTGGTGGGTCAGTTTTACGATCGCGCACAGGAGTACCACATGCTGCGAACCAGCTTGGACTTTGACACAAAGTGCATCAAGAGCGATGGTACCGCGGACAGTAAGCCAGTGGCACCAGATAGGTGCACCACGAAGATGCTCTACATTGTGCAGGGCCAACGCTCTGGCGAGTGGAAATTCACTAACACCACGAACCACAGCATCACCCTGGCCGATCTCAAGACTGGCCAGACGCTCGTGGACTATGTGGAGCGGAAGCCCACGGATGCCGACAGGAGGGTGATAAAGTTCCACAGCCACGGTGAGCAAGAAGGTGGCAGAAAACCGCTTGGGCTTTCTGCTATACGTGCAAAGATCAAGTTTAACGCCAACCCAGGTGGTATTCTGCACCGCTACGTGGACAAGTACAACCTGGCCTTGACCGTTGAGGGTCAAGACTCCGACATTGAGCACGATGCTTACAACCTCGACATCTACCGCAGCAACGTGACTTTCCCGTCCTTAGGAATCGTCGTCGACAACCTCAACACGTCAAAGCATACAGTCACCATGAAGACCATGCTGAAAACGGATCTGGGTAAAATTAACGAGTGCACCAGAGACGGTTTCTCAATGAAGATGGACTATGGCTTTGCCACGGGCTCGACCGATGCACCGAAGAAAGGCTACGCTTACTACAGGAAGATGTGGTCCAAAGACGGACAAAATCCTTACTCATACTGGTCGCACTTCGATTGCGAGGAGTGCTCCAAACAGGTGGCCAGTTCCGAAACAGACGGAACACGCGACGTGCCCAAAATGGAGTTGAAGATGTGGAATGGTGAGGACAGCGACAAAATCATGCAGCCAGAAATGTATCTCCGCAACAACGGCCTGACGTTCGACGTCGTCTTGGCAGAGTGGAGCGAGTTGCCTAGCATCGATGAGAATGACCGAGTGGCGTACCTCTACATCCCCCCTGCCGCAAACGCCTGCATCAAAGCGGGAAGCGGGTTTGCCGTTGTTTCCGGCGGTGGGTTGCCAGAGGGCACTGTGATTAATTCCAATTGCAAGCCGAAGGATGGGGATGACTTTTCCAACGTGCTGGTGCTCAAGAAGCAATACCTCGGCGAGGGCAGCGTGCAACAGAGGACCAAGACCATGACCATGCAGTACCTCGGCACCGAGGCGCAGCCGACGACGAACTTCAGGGCGCAGTACAGCAACCAGATCCAGATTCACCTGAAGTCCACCGTGCTGTGCATGGACTCCGTGCTCATGAAGGACGACCAGTCCAAGCGCCCGATGCTGACGGTTCAGGTGAGCAGCAACAAGGTCATCAGTGCCCGCAAGCACTCGGTCGGCACGTCGGTGTCGCACCGCATCGACTTCTCCAACCTGCGACTCGCGCCAGGACAGAACCGCGAAGTCGTCAAGATCGACGTGACCATGCCGTTGAGCTTCAGCTCAGAAAAAGAAGAAGGACAGAGCTGCAGCGCTGATCAGCGTGCTGGCATCACATCCTCGGCGTCAGACACGGCTTCCAGATGCTTTACGGGCGGCGGGCCGAGGCCTCAGTTCCCCGTGGTGGGCATCGCCGACAAGGACGCAAGGGAGAGCTTCTTGATGGGCACACATGCATGGAAGACATCCAACAACCTCAAGCTCATGAACCAGAAACGCTTTACTATTGAGCCGACCAGTACCCAAGCCGGGGTGTGCTCAAGCAAACAGAGTGGCAATCATGGTACCGTTTTGACCGGATTGAGCCTGCGCAAGTTTGCTGAGCACCTGGTTACCGGCAAGGATCACGACGTTGATCAGCGCATGGCGTGCGGCAGCGTTTCGAATGGCACCAATGCAACCGATTATGACAAGTCGTTCATGTACACCACCAAGGAACCAGAAGGTCGCTTCAATTCTACGGTGGCGGTGTCCCCCGACGACCCTAAGATCAAATGCGCTCGCAAGGAGCTGCTGAACACCACGATCACTTTGGACATCAACGAGCTGAAGCAGTGCAAAGACTACCAGTCCATGGAGGACAAGGGCGACGACTTTGTGCAGGCCAAGAACGCCCTCACAGTCAAGCAGATTAAAGACACGATTCATCACGACTACGCGGTCTGTGCCTCGTCCACCAGCGCTCGCCTCGGTATACCGACGCACCGATCCAAAAAAGTCGACGGTCAGCAACAAGAGATCAAGTGCGTAAGTCACGATCAATGTTGCAAAGACGGTTCTTGCGCTCCAGACGATCTTGACTTCTGCGACATGACCACCAAGCAGTGCAAGCTGGCCACCATCACGAGCCTTAGCAACTGCATGAAGGTGAAGCTCCTGCTCAACACCAAGTTCAATCTCTGGACCGCAAAGGCTGGCACGAACCCTCAAACCGGGGTGATGTCCACCATGCGCGTGCTCGACATCAATCAACGTTACAGCGATGTTTTAGGAAACAAGAAAAGTACTCACGCCAAGCTGGTATTGTTCTATGAGATTCAGTCTCCGATCAAGGTGAATGCAGCCGGAATGCCCACTCATGTCATTGGCGTCCGCGGCATTTCCAACGTGCAGCCGAAGCGTACCAGTCTGGACACAGATGCAGAGGACGAAGAAGAATTCCTCAAAATCACCGAAGTGCATGTCGCCGACGTGGCGTACACCTCGAGCGGCGATCGCATCTCCAGAACGTTCATCACTGCAGAGACGCGTTACTTCGAGGTGCTGGATGCCAACGGTGTCTTCCACGCCGATGCGATAAGCAAGCACACCGCCAACTTTGGCCTTGACGTCAACGTCTTCAACTGCAAGATTCCCGAGTTACTTGTTGGCCAATCCTGGGCATTCCCCAAGACCAGCATTGCAAGCACGTGCAGCGACGCCGGCTACGAGTCGTTCCCCGCTTCGGTGGAGTGGATGTTTACCAAGTTCGACGCCAGCAGGGACCTGAACATCGACACCACGATGCTCAAGTTCAAGAGCTGGACGCCTCTCAACCAACCGGGTGACAAGGGTAGCAATTATTACTCGAGCATGGAGGGTCGCAAGGATTGGTGGAACGCCAACCGCCTTGGAGACGACGTCGAGCAGCTGCAGCCGACCGATGCCTTGGTGCTTGCGCTCGGCACCAACAACTACGCCGAAGGCCTGAGCTCTTACATCAAGACGGTGACACTGATGCGGTCGGTAAAGCAGATCGTCCACGTCGGAAGTTCTCTGGTCACGGGCCTTGGCAATGAAGTTGAGCAAAGGCCTCGGGGCTACTCCTCGGCGGACCCCGACGTTGATGGCCCAGGCGCTCCGGGCGGACACATTCTGGCCGACCTGCTGGTGAAGTGGCCTGAGCTCGTCGGCAGCGTCACGTACCTGTCTTCGAACAAGCTGACATGGCCAAGCATCTCGTCCTCGCCAAAAGATATTGAAGACTTCTTGTATGACTACGCCATGGAGTCGTGTATTCCCAACAACATGCTCTACAAGGTGACGTCGAGCACGGATCCAAAGTCGTACAAGGTCACCTACACGGTGGGCACCGTCATTGAGGAAGTAAACGATCATCGTAAGAACTGCGTCTGTGGTGACGTTACAATTCCCGAGCGTGTGAATTGCTACTCGGAGTTTGCGCGTCAATTCAAACCGGTGCGCGTCATTGAAGACGGAAGGAGCCAAAAGGCCGCCATCGTGCAGTCCCTTGGTGGTCAGACCGCAGAGGTAGCCGAGGAGTGCCTGGACATGGTCCAAACCAAAGCCAAGGGCATGGATTGCGAAACTGGCGGCGCGCAGTATTTGGTATACAACAACTCGCTTGACAGGGACTGTGGGAAGAATCAGGGTCTTCTGGTCACCACGAGCACCATCGCGATGCGGGTGGCGATGGGTGCCTTGGAAGAGGACTCATACAAAGGTGCCAACGCTTACCGCGCCAAGTGCACCGGCGCACACAACGACGTGCTGCCTTCCATGTTCAGCGCCATTAAAGACACCGACGGAAACCCGATTTACCCAGAAGCGGAGTCGATGAAGTGCGCGGCACCCAATCGTCTGGGCTCTAGCGACTCGTTGATCATTGGGTCCAAGGTGATCAACAACATGCGCGGCAGCTCCTTCTCCATCAGCGTGGAGACCGAGCTCTTCGACCCCAACAGCGTCAATGAGAACAACTTCGCAAAGTGCGAGCGGCCTAAGTTGAAGTGCAAACAGGATGGTGACAAGCATTACTGGATGGCAACCAACATGCCAAAGGTGATGACCCGCACTGGCGAGTTCGTGGATGGCGACGAAGGAAAGTGGCATTACCTCGTGACAAGCGATAAAGACGAATACTACAAGGAGCTTAGCACAACTTATCCTTATGCAATGCACCCAGGACACAATGCTACTGACAAGCCAGTGGCCGTGGTGGAGAGCAGCCACGTCGACGTGGCTGACAGTTACGACAAGAATTACACCATAAACCTTGAGAGTTTTCAAGATGCAAACATCACCATGCGATACGGCAAGTTCCAGATGCGCATCATCCCAGATGTGCAAATGGAAGACAATGCCAAAAGGTTGCGTCACCTGTACGCGCACACAGATGCACCTGCTGATGACGGCGAGTTTGCACGCGTCGAGTGCAAGCCAGGAGATGTGCAAAGTTGGATAAACACTTACAAGAACGGCGAGGGGTCGCTTGGACGCAGGCTGCTCTCGTTCAACAACGACAACAACAACGGCGGCCGCAAGCTGCTGAGCAGCAGCGGTAGCGGCGCAGACAGCAGCGACAGTTCGACCTGGCAGCATTTGTTTTACGGCGTGCTCCCAGGCGAGGAGACGATTGTTCATACTAACAGCCATCCAACGGCTGCCGCATCGGCTAATCTGCACCACTACACCATTAGTGAGCCCACCACAGCCGCTGCCACCAAGGAGAAGGCAGCAAAGACCGACAGTGGAGGGGAGAGCGACAACGACAAGGCATGGGACATCGTGCGTTGGTTCATTTTCGCAATGGCAATAATCATTACTTTTGTGGTCTTGAGGATCGCTGTCAGGAATTGGAAAGGTACTTGGAAGGATGATAACAACAAAGTACATGAAATCGAACTGAGACGGAGCACAACATGCGGCGCACAAGGCACCGACCGCCGCACTGATTTCAAGATTATCTGAAAAAAAGGGGTTGCCTAGACACAATGAATGGTGTTGTTAATTAGAGTAAAGGGTAAAAGTCAGGGAGGAAAAAAGGGGGGGGGTTATAGAAGGTGAGGACTTTAGATTTTTGACGAGTGCAGAGCGGTATGCAGCACGGGCGGCGGGCCGGTGGCAATGCGCGAAGCTTTTTTAAGAGAACAAAAAACCCCGTGGCGCCAGTGCGGGGCAGAGGGCCCGGGGGAAAAGGGACTGCCCTGGCCGAAGCGGGTATATATCATGCTTTCCTGTCGCCGCTGCCACTAGTCCGGAACGTATGGCGGCGGCGATAGCGGCACAGGAGCTGCAGCTGAGCGCCGAGTCGCTCAGTCCGATGGAGCTGTCGCGGACCGGAGACTACGCAGACGACGGTGCTGGTCTCTCGCAAGAAACACTGATTTTAGGAAACAAGAAGCTGGTTTGCGCAACGCTCTCGCGCTCTTTTTTTGTGGAGCACAACGGGCGAACGGGCAAGATGACCCGCGTCTTGTTCGTGTGTCCCTACGTCGTGAAGCTGGATTCTAACAGTCCAGCTTGGCAACATGCAAAAGACGCCAACGAGGTGTTCAGGGTGGTGGACGTTTGTCGAGGCGGACTGGACAGCATGGAAGGGCTGATCATCGCGCTGGCAGAGCAGAAAGGGATGCTCTACAAGCGCATCGTCAACGTGAAAGTGACTTTGGTAGATGAACGGCAGAATCCACTTTACAAATGTCTCCATGTCTCCTTGTGCTGCATCAAAGAGGACGGGTCGATGACGGAGACCATGATCGGCGTGCTGCGGCTGAACAAAGAGAAAAAGAGGATGGATCTCAGACCAGCTGGGATTCCTCAGTTCATTTGTGGCTCGTGCTTTTACCTGTGGGGAAGCATGATCCGTGGATCAGGCTTGTCGAACATCCTGCTGCACTACCCGCCAAACCGCGCAGACGAGGTGGACATCAGAAACGTCATCTACCCAGTGTACGGCATGGTGCGCATTCTCGACCACCGTTCAGTGGCAACAAGGACCGAGTACTCGGTGGAGTGGACGGCGGAGTCTATTCTCAAAGGCAAGAGCTTACAGGACCATAGGTTTGCGCCCACTTGGCAGAAAGAAGAACCCGACAAGAAGACGATGATCCGGCTTTACAATCAAGGTTTTGTTGGCGGCGGACGGGCCACGGTGGACATAGCGATCGGCACCTTGCTGCTGCTGATGCAGCGGATGAAGCAACACAATGTCTACAATCAGGAGTCCAAAACGGCAAGGAGCGGCTTAGACACCCAGACCAAGGTGGACGCTGCTTTGAGAAAGCTGGAGAAGCGCGTCACTGGCGCGACCAATGCCATCAATGAAATGCGAGCGCTGCGCAGCGTCAACACCCTCGACGTCACCTCGCTGATGCGCAAGGTGCGGGTGTCGGGTACGCTGCGCCACGACGGAGATCCTGAAGGATACGACGACGGCAACGACGACGGACTGGAAGGCATCACGTTCAGCGAGCTGCGGCTCGGTCGCGTCATGGCCGTCAACGAGCTGTCGCAGCAGGTGCACGACAAGGCCGCCCAAGGCGACGAAGCGGCTCAGAAAACGGCAAAGTTGAATTATCAACTGTCGATCATGCTTCGAAAGGACCTTTTTGTCAGCTGCAACAGCAAGGTGTACGAGGCGTTTGTGGTGCCGTTCATGGACCGCGACTACGACCAGGTGCAGGTGCAGCAGGCAAGTGGCAGCACCTATGTTGAGTATGAGGTCCGGTACCCGCTCAGAGGCGAGGGTCTGCGATACAAGCGATCTGTACCTGGTGGTCGCGGCGGCGGTGGTGGTGGGTCCGAAGAAACCTACCTCATGACCGACATCGTGTGCAGAGTGAAGCCGGAGAAGCACACCGTGGCGCTGTACTACAAGTCCGTTCGACACGAAGCCGTTGTTGCGGCACTGCCTCTGCTGCAAATCGCCAGCGAACTCACTCCGCTGCAGCTCAAGCTGATTGCGACCAAGGTGCTGCACTCCAAGCTTCACTTCTTCGAACAGGAGCAGGCAGCCCCTGGTGGTCGGATTTTCCCCTCGAACTCCCTGCACGCAAAGTCGGTGAGGGCGTTTGAAAACTACGTCACTAAGAAACACACAGAGTTTTTCAATCCCACAACAAACGAGTGGTGGACCGACATGCACACCTTCGACAACGAGGACCCAACGGCAAGGGAAATCAAGAAGCATGGCGAAATGTCGAGACAGAACGTGTACAAGCTCATCGGCAACGACGTGCACTTAGAGCTGACTGGCGACGGCGATGGAAATCCCTTTGACTGGATTGACGCAAAGCCTGCCTACGTGAATGTCTTCCATGAAAACTGCGAAGCTGCGGTGGAAGATTACCTGAAGAGACGCTTTCTTGACGCCGCAGCTGCGAATGTCAAAGACGACATCAAGAGCCTCTGCCACGAGCTGGAGGTGTACTACCCGTACTCGCTGTTTGGGTCAAGGCCCGTCGACCACGCCTCGGCTCATGACAGCGGCGTCTACTACGCGGACGACGGCACCGAGCAGCACCACAGGCTGCTGCGCGTCTTCATCGACGCGGTGAAGACGGTGCGGACGAAGAAGACGAACGAGCTCAAGGTCGTTGTGATTGAGTACAAGTGCATCATGGGTAACAACACATCGTCGAAGCTGGTCAACAAGACGGTGACCGACAACCGCACTCGCAAGCAGGTGCTTGCCGGAGCGACGCTCTTCCACATGTGCACAGGGATCAGGCCTGACTACGTCATGACGGTGCACTGCACGCGGTTCAAAGAAGGCCAAACGCAGTGCGTAGAGCTGTTGAAAGAAGACGTCGCGTTTGCCACGTCGTCGTCCAAAAACCCAAAAATGTCTAGAATGGTGACGTTTGAATCGGAGTTTGCGGCAATGGAGAAGTCTTGGATAGAGGACAACCTAAACGAGTTTTGGAAAGAGTTGTGCGAAAAGACAGATTCAACTCATTTAGGCTCATTCACCGCAGACGCGATTAAGTTCAAAAACGAGATTGAGAGTGTCACTTTCACCAAAGTCTTGGCGGCCGCCTTCAAAGTCACGAGGGTGGGCATTGGCGATGGCAGCTTCCTCCGCATCGTCAAACCCCAAGCCAAAATCTGGAACCGCGCCAGGTGCGCCAAGGGACCGGGAGCTTACGTGCAGTGTCAAGAGTACGGCTACGACAGAGACGTTTTTGCCAACCGCGGCAGGTTCCTTGAAGCGCTGTGCGGCAACCCCCTCGGCGTGAAGATCGACACATCGAACGGGAACGAGACATGGCCAGGGGTGGTGTACTGCGACGATAACTACGTGCTGCCAAGCCTTTACCAGGTGCTGGCGTTGCGACCCTCTCCGGACGAGTACTGGTTGTTCGACGAGGTGAAGCGCAGCGGCGACGATGGTCCACTGAAACCGGTCGAGGAGCGGTCACTGCGGTGGTGCCTGCCTCGCATGAGGATCTGCGAGTTCGCCAATCAGTACGACCACGTCAACCTCCTGACGAGCGAGTCCTTCTCGGTAGGAGGAGCAGGAGGAGGCTTGCCGTACCTGCAGGTCGTCAAGAAAAACAGTGGCCGCAGCAGCAAACCCTTGCTGATGCAGATTCTGCCGCTCAACGATCAGGAGACGCTCGAGCTTGCAGATGAAGCGGTGCGGGAGTTCTGTAAAGGTGACAACGGCACGGAGGTGGCTACTGTCAATGTGTCGGAATTGCTTGATCCTTCCAACGACCAGGAACCCATGCGGCTGTACCGCACACGAGCAGCGAAACCGACGACGCAACGTGGTACCGAAGCAGAGGACGGTAAGAAGTATTGTTACTTTTTCTTGCTCTTCCACGGAGTCAATGCCGCCAAAGGCAACGCCGCTAACCGTGTGACCCTCGCCACACCGAAAGTGATCGACCTAAGCAGAAGCGGAGCGGCAGGAAGCCGCGGTCCGGTGCCAGCAGCAGCGGTTGGTGCCATGGGTGCTCCGGCCATGTTCGATCTGTGGGGTGGACTCGACGGCGATGCAGCAGCACCACCTGCGGCGGTGGAATCGGCGGCTTGGATGCATCGGCAGCGCAGAGAGCTCAACGACCAGGTGCACAAGGTGGCCAATGAGCTCATGCAGCGCATCATCGCGTACTGCGATGTGCACCACAAGCGCAGGGCGCGCGACGAGAGGGTGACGGTCAAGGACGTCTGGAACTGCATGCTGCTCTACTACAACGTCAGGGACTCGTTCCACGGCAACAACGGGAAAGGAGACGGCAAAGGTCGGACGCTGGAGTTTCTCTTCCGTCCCGATCTGCACTACGCAGAGGACGGTCAGGCGATTGGTCACTACTACACCGAATCCAATTCGTACGTAAATAGCAGCCACGAAGTGCTGCACGAAAGCGACGACGGTCAAACCAAAGATGACAGCAGGAAGCGTCTGCTCCAGATCTGCGTGCGCACGCTGCACCGCTTGGTGAATCAGTCCGTGGTGAGCTCCGTGGTGCCGCTGCGCATCACCCGACCCGAGGCCATCTTCGAACACTTTGGCACCGCCAACGCGGCCACGAAAGCCAAGATCTTCGCCGCAATCCGCGGAGTCCACCTGCCGTTGGCCGTGGCCAGCGACCACCAGGATTACAAAGACATTTATCAAGACCACAAGAGTGAGTGCTTGGCTTTTGACGACTCGTTCCGTCGCGTGTTGCGTGGTCGCGGTCGTGGTGGTGGTGCGGCAGGGGGGGCGCTTCCGGTGATGTCTGACCGACCGTTTGTCAATGGCGAGAAGGAAGCACTTCCTGATGTTGTAAATCCTCAAGTGAAAAGGGCCACGTGGTGCTTCAAGGACGAAGCGACTCAAGCGGCGGTAGACTCGAGCCGGATCAACAACTTCGTGCGGCCAGGACACAACGGCAAGGATAGGTACGCGCCTGGCCACGTGCTGGACATGTTCTGCCACGATTCAGGGAGAGGCAACTGGTCAGCTGCCGCGTACAGCAAAGCCTTGACGCCTGTCTCGGAGCGCGGTGGCCTCGTGCCCGTGCGCCTCGCCGCCATGGAGCTGCTTGACCACTTCGAAGCGACCATTGCCACGGTCCTCGCTCATCGCCGCACCGCGGACAAATCGGAAGCCCTTATCGAAACCCTGAAGGTCATCTTTGCGCAAGAGAACATCGTCTATATCGTATAAATAGCGGGATCATGGAGGGGTTTGATGGAGAAGGAAAAAGAGGGAGGAGGAAGAGTATAATAAGTTAGAACAGCATGGAAGATGTATCGGCCGTTGTTGACGTGGAGCCGAAATCCGATCCTGAAAGATGGCGCGGCGGCGTGCCTCAGGTTGTTCCTCAACGGATGATGCCAGAACCGCCAGCGACTCCTATGCCGCACATCATAGGGCAAGCTTACCACCATTTCGATTATCCGTGTATTCAAGATGAGGTGGACAACCGTCGCGACATGGTGTACATTCTCTCGCTGTGGCGAGAAGATGCACCTGTAGAATATAATAAACGGCGCTGTTTAAGAAATAACTCATCTGGATGGGTTCACGACATCATCAAGTTTCACGACGGCATCAGCGACGCTAGCGTGAAGAAGTTTGTGCAGCACCTCAGTTACCTTGACACGGTAGAGTGTCTATGGAATGAGCAACCCATTTGGCTGGAGATCATGTCTGGAGGAGGTTCGGTTCCGTCGGGCATCGAGATGCGCTCCGCCTGCGAGTCGTCGCGGCGAACGGTGATCCCGGTGGTGTCCGGTATCTGCGCGTCGGCGGCGACTTTCCCTTGGACAGCCAATCAGAAGCACCGACTCATGCAAAACGGAAGCATCCTGCTGATCCACCAGATGTCCGAGCAGTCTTGTGGTGGCTCAGAAAAGGTCGAGGACATCAAACGCGACCTCGCCAGAATGCAGATCTGGCAACGGCAGATTGAGCAGTACTATTACGGTTTGGAGAGGCCTCCGACTTATAAATTGCCAAAGCAGGGTCCTAGTGCAGTGAGAGATGACGAAGGCAGTAAGGGAGACGATAACAATCCAAAGGCAAGGGAGCCGGGAAAGAACCTTCCAAATCCGAACGAAGATATTCCGCCAAAAGATGTCATCAGCGCAGATGAATACGTCCAAGAGATCAAACGCTTGATGGACGGTCACGACCAGTACCTGTCGCCGAGCATGGCAATGCGCGACGGCCTTGCCACTGGACTGTTCACCACGTACGAAGCGGAAGAAACTGGAGAAGGATGTGCCGCGCCTCCAGAATTGAAAGATGATTCAAGTGATGATGATGCTACCGAAGAGGTTTAACTTACTTTCAGTGTTTTTAATTTGCGAGGGTGCATATAAGCGCGCGCTGCGGGCCATTTGCTCGCGTCCACGCCTTGCCCCTCTGTAAAAACCAAAAAACGCGTAGAAGCCATGCCTGACCTTGCCACCACCGCCGATGACGACGACGACAGCCGCGTGCTCTTGCAGCAGCAAAAACCGGAGGAGGAAGAGGAGGGGGCGTCCACTTCAGTGGTGGCGGCAGCCAGCTCCACCGCCACCGCCACCACGAAGCTTGCTTCGGTGCGCCGCATGCTCGGCGCGATATGCGTCTTGGCCACGCTCGTCATGGTGCTCGCCGCGCTGTCTCCCTCCGTCGCCGTGGCCAAGTGCATTCCTGCCGATTCCAAGCACTCCTCCTTGTCGTCGACGACGTCGACGACGACCCTCTCGCTCAGCGAGGCGGCGTCGCTGTCTTCGCCGCCGCCACGGACCGCCGTCTCCAATTCCAACGGCACAAACGTCTCCGGTGCAGATGGAGACGGTGGCACGGAGCTGGTCAAGCTGGCAAGAGGTCTGCTCTGGGCGTCCGTTGGCGTCGGCGCCCTGCGGCTCATCAGCTTCTTCACGTTTTCCCACACCAACAAGATCCGTGCGTTCTACTGCATCGAAACGGCCGCGAACATTGCGTTCTGTGTACTGCTGATCAGCGCGCTGATGATCATCTCCGGGTGGTCGAACCGCTCGATCGTCATCGCCTCGCCGCGCAATGGTCATCATCTTTGTCGCCTCGACACCAAAGGCTCGCTCTGCGGGTGGCTGCTCATCGCCAGCATCGGCATCTCTTCGCTGCTGCTGCCGTTTGACATCTTCGAGCTCATCGACACGAGGGACAGCTACACCCGCGTGCCTTTGGAAGAGCTCAACTTACCTCGGATGAGACAACGGCCAAAAGGAGGAGGAGAAGCGGGAGAGGATGGCGTGCCGCCACAGCCGCCGCCGCGGTCACCCGAGCGAGTGTTTGCCATTGCAGAGGATGAGGAGGAGGAGGAGGAGAATGAGAACGAGGGAAAAAAAGATTGCAGCGAGGTCAGCATGTTGTAATAGTAGTAGTAGTAGCAGTAGCAGTAGCTATCATCGCGAGGCGGCCCGCGGGCGGCGTGGCGGGCCGGTGGGTGGGTGGCGTGGTGGCTTTTTAAAAATACAGATGCCAAAAAAGCCCGGAAGGCAATGGCCGTTTACTGTTTCCTAGCACGCTTCATGACGTGCATTACCTCATTGATACAGTTCTCCCAAAATTCAGGATCTCTGCACCTTGCTGCTGCTGCTTTGTGGTCTTTTTCCTCGGAAATCATGCGCCACATGTTGGGTCCAAGTGCCTTTACCACAGCATCGAAATATGGCACCTGCCAGGGGCAAGCTTCTGTCTCCACGTAGCCTTGTTTGTGTAGTTCGTCGCTGACAGCCTTGAATTTTTCATTTTTAAATCCGATTTTGTTTTGAAACAGGTGCCTTTTGCGTGAATTCTCCAGTAGATTAATAAAGTATTTCTTTTCTGCAATGGTTTTACTCACACTACCCGCGGTATGCTGTGATAACTCATGGATCTCATTGTACAAGCGCGCGATGAGTTCCTCCCTTTCTTCATCATTGTCGTGAAGAACAAAAGGGAAACTTTGCATGTTGAATTTTTGCAAGTAAACGAACAGCCGTTGATACTCGAAGAAGGCGTGTAAGGAGTGCAGCGCATCTACCGAAAATCTCCTTGCCACTTTGGTTGGTAGTGTCCTCAAAAAGGCAATGAAAGCATCAACGTAGCCTTGCTTTAAATCACCCGCTTTCGTGAAAAAAGGAGTTTGCAGGTTGCACGGATGTGGCATTGAGCTTTTGTCGCCACAAAAGAGTGGGTAGGCGCGACGCACCAGAACTTCGATCTCTTTCTTTGTTGTCTCTTTGTATTCGCAATTAAGGAAAAGATCCTTGTTTGCGTGATCTGGGTTTTTGGGATCGTAGACGGCTCCATCATAACACAGACAAATTTTTGTTGCAGACTTGTCCATGTAATACCAGTCGCGATACCTCTTTCGTTTGAGCAATTCATGCGCTCCGTCGACATTCCCATCTGTTATTGGAGTGCAATTCGAATGGTCTTCGTCAAAAAGAAGAATCGTCATCGCCCCACCGAGATACAGAGAGGGTGTATGGCCTGACATGCTTCTGCGTGCGCAAATGCAAGGTACCCACCCTCTCCACCAGACTCCTAATATACCACGACCGCGCCGTTGGACAAGGAGAGAAAAAACTCCTTAAGCGATATAAAAGGCCGTTGTCTCAACAGCAGCATCACTGTCATCACCACCATCATCGCCGCCTCCTTTGTCAACGACATCAACCAACCACGAAGACGATGCCGCTCGAGCCAAATAACCATCACCATCACCATCACCATCATCACGTGCTTGACCTCCGTTCGGTGTACGAGAGCTTCAAGCGCAGCACCGAGCGGCACGAGATGTCGCGGCTCGAGGCGGTGCTGCCGATCACCAGGGTGCGTGCCGCGACCGATGGGTGGTGCGGTGGTGGTGGTGGAAAAGGTTACTATCAACACGGCGGCGTCGGGAAAAGAGGAGGAGGAAAAGGAGGAGGTGGAAGTGGAAGCGGCAAGCGGATCCCTGGCCGAGTGCAGATCGCCAACTTGGTCTCTTTGCTGGACAAGATGGGGTACACCAGGAGCGCGACGCAGAAGGAGATCCACAAAGGCATGGTGGCGTCGGTGCTGACGCGGGTGTTCCAGCACGAGAGCGACACGGAGATGAAGCTGGCGATGCAGGACTACGGCTTAAAGGAGACGAGCCAGCAGTTCATGGTGCTTTGCCCGAGGCGCCACGGCAAGACGGTGGCCACGGCGCTGTTCATCGCGGCGTACCTGCTCTCGATCCCTACCTGCACCGTGTCGGTGTACTCGACGGCGCGCCGCGCTTCGCAGGAGCTGCTGAACATGATCAAGAAGATGGTGGCCACGCTGCCCATGGCCAAGTCGTTCGAGACCGTCAACAACCAAGAAACCCTGGAGCTGTCGATCAACGGCGACAAGCGCAGGTGCAGCTCGTACCCAGGGTGCAGCAGGACGCTGCGCGGCACCGGCGGCGACCTCATCGTGCTCGAGGAGGCGGCCTACATCGACGAGAGCATCTTCAACGAAGTGGTGATCCCGCTGCTGGAGATCGAGGTGACCAGCGTCATCGCCATCTCCACGCCGAGCACCGAGGACAACTACTACAGCAAGCTGAGGGATCTGCGCACCAAGGCCGGAGTGCCGGTGTTCACGGTGTTCACGGCGAAGCGCATGTGCCCGGTCTGCGTCGCAGAAGGAAAGGACACCTGCGTGCACCTCGAGGTGGACAAGGCGCCATGGAAGTCTGGAGGCAAGCGCGACATCGTCGAGGCCCTTTACGGTGCCAACACGGTGCTCGCCAAGCGCGAGCTGGAGGGTACCGTGATGGACGACATGCAGTCTGCCTACTCGAAGCGGATGGTGCACGCCACCTTCGACGCCCCGCGCATCCGGTTCCGCGGCGGCATCGACCCACCCAAGGTGGTGTACGTGGCCATCGACCCGAGCGGCGGCGGAGCGTCCAAGTTCAGCATGGCGTCGCTGTCGCTGTACCAGCTTGGCACGCGCGTTGGCGACACCATCTTCTCTTCGCAGGTTGGGGTTGACGACGACGATACCAATAACAATAACAACAACAAACGAGCTCGCTTGTCTTTATCATCGTCTTCTCTTCCCGCTACTACTGCTGTTGCTTCTACCACCACCAAAAAGCGGCTGAGCGAGATCGACCCTGGCCAGCACGCCGTGCCGCCGGTGGGTTTCGTGGTGCACGGCCTGGAGAACGAGCCCATCATGAACCGCGACAACATCTGGGCCGTTGTGGTTGGCCACGTGCGGAAGCTGCGGCAGCGGTACCCGGCAGGCGGCACGCTGATCTGCGTCGGCGTGGAGAACAACCTCGGAAACGAGGCGTCGCACATTGCGCACATGCTGCGCGGCGAAGAAAACCTGGTGTGCCTCGCGGAAGGCAAGCACGGCAAGAGTGGCTTCTGCACCACCAACGCAAGGAAGCACGAGTACTTTTCGCTGCTGGAGATGTCCATGGCCGAAGGGTGCCTTCACTTCCTCGACGAGCTGGTGGCCAACGATGGGGACGCCTGCCTGCTGGAGCTCAAGTCGCAGATCATGGCGTTCAAGCGCGTGGCCAGCTCGGAGCGGTCGGCCTTCACCGACCGCAAGATCACCTTCTCCGGCAAAGTGGACGGCACAGGAAACATGGCGTCGCACCGTCTGTGCGACGACCTGATCCTCAGCTTGCAGATGTGCATGTACGTGAGCCTGCTGGTCTACCGCAAGAACTCAGTGAGCTTCCCGTACGGCAGGTACGTCACGCACTAAATAAATAATCAGTTTAATAATAAGTAGTTAAACGTAGCAGGCGTAGCGGCTGCGTAGGTAATTAACCCAGCTCTCTAAGCCCGCGGCGGCGCCGCTGCCACCGCCACCACTTTCGCTGGCCGCGCTGCCGTAGAAGAACTGCTCTTCGCTCTTGATCAGGCTCTCGTGGATGAAGCGCATGCAGCTTTCGCGCGACTTGCTGTGGTCGAGCACGTACATGGTGAAGCTGGCAATGTGCGGAAGGCAAGCCATCAGCACAGCGTGGTAGGCCGTTCGTCGAACGCCGGCGTGCTCCGGTTGTCCGAGGACGGGATGCTGGTCCATGCCACGGAGCAGCTTCATTGCGTCCTGAAGCTCTGCCGACCAGTCCATCGGGCCCAAAAGCAGCGTTAGCTGTCCCGGCTTTGGTGTTTCCTTCGCGTCGATGAGTCCTTTGACGTGCGACAGCAGCGTCTCGTCGTTTGCGCCGTACAGGAGCTCGTACAAAATGTCTGATTTGCACAGCTGAGCGTGCCGCATGGCGTGAATGCTCTGGACCTCGCGGTAACACGGTGCCGCCGAAGACGACGGCGACAGTGAAGAAGGTGACGATGACGACGGTGCCAAGTTGTCGTCGCACATTCTGCTACACATACTACTCTACGCACAGCGAGCAACCGAGACAAAGCACGACTTATATCGAAAAAACAAAAACGCGCCACCGGTCGAGAAAAAGAAAAGGGAAGGGGGTGCCGCCGCCGCCGCCGCGGTCTTTGCTTTAACTTATTCATTTAAAGGCCAATGCACACGCACACAACCACTCACCCTGTTACTCACTTTTATGTCAAAGTTTCACTCTGCCTCTGCCAAGGCTGCTACCCTTGCCACTTCCACCGGATGATGATGCACATCCGCTGGGCTGTGACGCAGAGACACAACCATAGGCCCCTCCTCCACCGCCGCCGTTCCCTTGGTGCTCGTCGTCGGTTAATCCGGCGAAGTACGAAGGAATGAAGCAGTGTGGGCTACCACCAAAGGCTCTGTAAGAGTCACCGTAGTCATTCTGGTCGCCACGGCTTCCGTTTTTGCCGTTGGAAGACGTTTGAAAGAATGACAGCTTCTCTTTGTAGCAACAAAAGCAAGCAATGGCACCGGCGCATACCAGCCACGCACAGACGCAGAATAGCAACAAGAAGATGACCAGCACTATTCCTCCAACATACAGCGTTCTTGTATCAAACGGTATTTCCATGATGAAGCGCCACGCCACATTGTATCAATTCAAAAGACACAAAGTGAAAGAAGGTACTCGGCTCACTAAACGAAAACCGAACGCCTTCCTCCTTTGTGTCACGATTCGTCTGAAAAGGGGGATGAGGCAAAGAGGACGGATGCTGCAAAGCTGCAAGCAATACGGCCCTTCTCCCTTTTGCACACAAACATGTCACCACCAAGCATATATACTTTAAAGTTGCTCTGATCTCTCTCTCTTGACAACACAAAAACAATGAAGTGCAGAGAGCAGCACTACGCCACAAACACCCTAGCCGAGCATCGCCGCATACTGACAGAGGGAAACCGATTCAAGCGCGACGCAACGCGAGTGATTTCTCTTTTGAAGGATTTTACACTGACCGTTTCGGTTGCTGCCACCACTGCCAAAGAAGGTGACGGTGGCCAAGAAGTCCCTTCCGGTTCGACAACGCTTCGAAAGCAAACAGAAAGAGAACAGAAGAAGAAGAAGAAGAAGAACACAATGAAAGAGACAGAAACGAGCTGCTCGCCCAAACCCCGCAAAGACGCCAACGACGAGAAGAAAAGCAAAGCAGCAGCGAAGAAGCGCATGATGCGGCTCAAAACCGGTGGCAAGAAGCAGTACACGCGCGCCGAGGTGGACGCTCAACTGCGCGACTCGCTGAAACGGCTGGTGGACTGGAGCCAGCGCGCGTATAAGATCATGGACAACCAGATGACGGACATCTCCAAGCTCTACATGGCCACGATGACGTACAACATGCACCTCAACACCCCATACGTGGCAAAGAAGACACGAGTATAAATATAGGGTGGCTTTTAGGGCTTTTGGAGTGTGTAGAAAAGGCAAAAAAGGAGTAGCGGTAGCAGTAAAAGAGCCAATATAACAGTTTATTAAAGCAAGAACAACATGTACAAATCAAAGAGGACCTTCTACCCGCACGTGGCGGCTTCCCCGGCGGCAATGGCGATGCCCGCCGCGCGTAAAGGAGGCAAAGGTTCACGTGCCACCGGCAACAGCAGCGCCGCCGTGGACGTCCGCAAGCTTGCCGCGGCTTCTGCTCTGCTTTGGCGCGACGTGCCCGTTGAAGCTCACGCGGAGCACTTGGCGCGGCTCGAATCCGCACTCGATGCCGAGAGCCGCAAAGCCTCGTCCGAGTGCAAGGAGCACCCTCTGATGTCCGACGGCGCCACGGAGCTGCGGAAGGAGCTGCTGAACAACGCCGTCGAAGGTGGCAAAGAGATGCAGCGTGCCATGGACATGGTGAAGTCCAGCGACTTCAAGGCGATCCACGAGGAGGAATGCGACCTGAAGAGTTTGGTGGCTTTTCCTCCCAAGCTGCACGCTCAAGCCGCACGTGAGCACAGGCGGCCCACCTACAAGATGTACCAGAACGGTTTTGCCAACCTGGTTCACGCCGAGCGACCGGTGATGGTGTCTGGGTCTCCTCCTTCGCTCAGCACCGTCAAAGCCGTCAACGACCACATCAAGACCGCGGTGATGGCGTCGACCAACCCTGGCTCCCTCGCGGCCAAAGTGTCGAAGCAGATGATGCTCGGCAGAGGTGGCGGTCGTCCGCGCGTGCAGCTCGCAAGCGTGCCGTGCCACGCCTTTGGCCACGCGCTGATGGACCAGATCAGCATGGCGGCCGTTGGACTCGCGGAGGACTTGGCGCATTTGGACCCTGTCGTCGCGCCTGATGGTGGCGATGGCGATGTCGATAAGACAATGGAGGAGAACCGGTGCCGCTTGGTGCTCGCGGCTCACTCCCTGTTCGAGGGCGCCGACGTGCAGAAGCAGGTGTGCGACCTCTACGACACGCGCCGAGCATCGACCGAGGCCAACATCAAAGGGATGAAGGGTTTCCTGAACGCTTTGACGAAGCGCCTTGACCTCGAGGACGTGAAGCGTCCGCTTGCACAGCGTCCAGCCGTGGACCGCGTCGCCATGCAGAAAGGGATCATCGGCAGCGTCGCCGCAAACGCGCTGCTGTCGGCCTACGCCGTGCGCACGGCGCCGGTGTCGCAGGACAAGGTGGACACTTACATGGACGCCATGACCGAGGACTACGAGCAGACCAGGCTCAGGCTCAACGTGGCGGCGCTGCCTAGCTGCATCGACACCCTCGCGCCCGACTCGCCGCTGGAGAAGCGCCTGCTGATCCAGAACGCTTACCAAGGCATTCAGAAGTCGGCGAGCGGAAAGCAAGGAGCGCGCTTCCGCGACTACGGCGCCGCGTCGCGCGTCAACATGCACGGCGTGCGCGTGATCAACAGTGCCTTGGTGTCTGCCGCTCATGGAGGTGGCGGTGGAAGAGGAGGAGGAAGAGGAGGCGTTTCTCCACCCATCCACGACGGCTCCGAGTACTGCTTCGACTACTACAACGACATGCACCCAGCGGCGGTCCGCGAGGTGGTCGAAGGGTTGTCGAGGGTTGTGAATGAAGGCGATTGTGGGAAAGAGGCAGGAGTAGAAGAAGGAGAAGAAGGAGAAGAAGGAGAAGGAGAAGAAGGAGAACGTCCATAGCATTTATAATAAATTTAACGACAAATGAATTCACAACGGCCACTGGCACCGGCCTTGCCACCCCCTTCGCCGCGGCCGGTAATTATTTTTTCTTTTATTTAATCATTCATTTTTCCCGTTAAAATCTATCTCTATCTAGCAAACCTCCTTTAGGCAGTCTAAGTTGATCGTCTTAAACGCCGCGAAACCCCCGTTGCGGGTCGCTCTTGACCCTGGCCCAATGTGCTCGGCGCCGAAATGGTCGTCGTTGCGCACGAACGCGCCAAACTCGTACACACCCATGCCTTCTTGGCTGATCACCTTCTGCATGGTCTGGAAGCACAGCATGTTCACAAACGGCTCGCCTGCAAACTTGGCCGTCTCCGTCACGAGCTCTTCGCCGCTCGGCATGCCCTGTGCGATTTTGTGCCACTCCCACAGCTTCATGTTGAAGTTAGGGTACGGAAGGTTGTGATTGCCCATGCCACACGGAAGGGCCTTGCCTTCGCCACTGAGGTCGATCGGACTCTCTGCGGCGATGCGGTTGGCCACGCCGCCTGGTGCGCCGTAGTTCTTTGGAGCGAGCATCACAAAGACGCTGCCTGGCTGCTTGTCGTTCTCGTACATGTACTGGTAAGGGTGCACATGAAGGAAGTCGCCACGCGTCACCAGCGTCTTGCCTTCGCCGCCGCTGTAGCCCATGCAGAAGACGTCGTGCACCACGGCGACGCGCTTGGTGTCCACGATGGTGGAGGAGAACCAGCCGGTGAAGTGTGTCACGTGCACGTGCGAGATGGGATCGTCGCCGACCTGCACGTCCTCGTGGGCGTGAGCGGTGAAGCCAGTGTCGAGCCCAGCGGCCATGAACACCGCGCTGCCCATGCGGTACCGACGGAACGGACGCACGCAGAGGAGGCTGTATTGTTTGTGTACGTTTTCACCTTTGAAGACTCGTCCGAGTACTACCTTTCCATTTGTAATCTTAGTACCTGCTGCTGGATGCCAACCATGTTCATCGGCATCTAGCTTTTCAGAAATGTCTGCTTGATCCTTGCGCAGTTCCTCTGCTAGCTCGTTTAGTGCGTCATCAGGAAGTGTAGATAAGCTATTTGTATAGAAAAGTTGGCCAGTTTCCAGCCGGTTGAATGTCTCCCAACGGTCGGTCTCGCAGCAGTACACCTGCGTGGAGATAGCCTTCTTTTCCGCGTCACCTGCCGCTTGCATCCTGCCATCTGCCCAGTTACGCAGCACGAAGAAGTCGCCGATGATGCGGTCGCGGCAGAAGGGGTTGACGTCGGTGGCGGCGTTGTCGAGGTGGTAGGCGTTGCAGGTGTGCACCGTGCAGCCGCGGAAGGTGTCGTAGTGCTTTGCACCGCCTTCGATGTTCTTGGCCGCTTCGCCACCGGCGCGGTAGTACTCCAGCGCGGCGCCTTCCATGGCAGCAAAGGCCTTGACGCCAGGACAGACGATCATGGTGTCAGGCGACACGCCGTTGCGAGCCATCTGGCCAATCACCGTCTCGTGGAGCTTGAGCAGGCCGCGGCCTTCGTCGGCGCCGGCTTTCTGGATGCACGAGAAGTTCAGGCGCTCCTGCTCACAGGCACGGCCGCCGTCTCCGTCGCCGCGGCGCCAAGCATCGGCGTAGCCGTTGCTGAGTCCGGCGTAGTCGTTCTTGCAGTTGACGAGCTGGATCAGGCCGTCGTGGTCAAGGGTCTCCTGCAGCACGTGCTTCATGTGCGCCAGCTTGTAGAAGAAGTCGAGGCGACCACCCTCGGTGTTGGCGAAGCCGTGGTTCACCACAAAGGCGATGCCGCGGCGGGACATGTGGTCCTGGAAGGTGGCGCTGCGCTGCGTCAACAGACGAGGCACACCTTGCTCAGGCTCGTAGTCCACGAAGGCGTTGTCGAACGACATGGTGGACCAGGTGATGTCCGGATTGTCGTGCTGCAGCAGCGGCAGGCACCGCCCGGTGACGAAGGAGTTGCCAGAGATCACGGCGTCGATGATGGTGGTCAGCAGGTAGTCCGAGCGGCCTTTGTAAGCGTCAGGAAGGAAGTACGCCTCGTAAGGTCGCCTGGCTTTCATCGGGTCCTCGGGTTGGCAGTGAGGCCGCGGACCGAAGCACTGGGTCAGCAGTTGATCGTAACTGTCAAACTTTTGGCCATTTGGATCCACGCCGTACCTGGCTCGGTCTGGGTTGACAAAGGTCTTTGGGTCAGCGCACTGTCTGGTGTTCAGTGGAGCACGGCCAGAGGCTGCGTCTGCAATGGAATGGAACATGTTTTTTTTCGTTTTGGACTGCTGCTGATCTGCAAGATACGCGCAAGTTGCTGCTGCTTTATAGACGCTTGGCGCTTTTTATTGTGCTGCGTATATAGAGCGAGAGAGGGAGGCGAGTGGTTTATATATATCGACATCAGGCTTTCGCGCCGCCGCGACGCGCGCCAAGGTCGTCGTCGATGGATGGTGCGATGATGATGCGGCTGCTCTTCACGTTGAATCATCACCACCGTCACCATCAGCACCAGCATGCTTGACGATGATGACAATGACGCCGATGACGGCAGCGACCTCTTGCCGGAGGTGAGGGTGAACAACCTGGTGTGCACGTGGTACATCGGCAAGAGCAACCTTGACCTCGATGCAATGAGCCGAAGGGCGCCTTTCCTGACGTACGACCCACAGCGCTTCGCCGCGGCCATCTGCCACATGCAGGCTCCAAAGGCCACGTGCCTGCTGTTCAACACGGGACGCGGGGTCTGTGCAGGGACCAAGTCCAAAGAGATGGCCTTTTTGGCCGTGACGCACTTGGTGAGCCTGATCCAGCGCGCGGGTTTCTTCTTCGGCAGCGTGCAGGAGTTCAACGTGCGCAACCTTGTGGCCAGCGCTAGGTGTCCCTTCACCATTGACCTGCAGCGCATGGCCGAGGCGATCAGCAGCCACTGCACGTACCACGCCGGCTTGTTCCCTGGGCTGCGCTTCAAGCCAGGAGTCGACGGCAACACTCAGCAGGCCCTCTTGCTCTACCGCAACGGCGGCACCGTCATCACAGGCAACTCGTCTGTGGAGGAGTGCATGAAGCTCTGGAAGCGCGTTTACCCCATCGTGGTGCGGTACGCCACGGACATGCCCGTCGGCGAGGAGAACAGCGCAGAGTACCGCGTCCGCATGAAGCTGAACGAGAATGTTAACAAGAACAAGAACAACACTAACACTAACAACGCCACTCTTGCCACCGAAGATGATGATGAAGACGACGACGACGACGAGAGAGGAGAAGAAAGCAGGAGGAGGAGGAGGAGAAGAAGGAAAAGCAGAGAGTGTGCCAACGTGCAGCGAGAGGCCGTCGTGCACCTGTCGGGTACCTGCCGCATGACAAGCAGGGAGCTGATCCGCAACGACAATGATGATGACGATGATGACAATGACGAAGGAAGAGGAAGAGGCAGCAGCAGAGAAGGAGAGGAGAAACCCTTCCTCTCCTTCTTCAGCCGCGCCGCCCTCCACCGCAGGCACATCAAGCGGATGAGGGTTAGCGCGGCCGCCAACCCCGCGCTGGCGGAAGAG
>MDTC01096454.1_pt1 | contig 41470 bp, 32 predicted proteins | sample 811181 | NCBI WGS metagenome assembly MDTC01 (sample SAMN05326644, study PRJNA326480) | marine metagenome | isolation source: seawater | place: Pacific Ocean: North | collected 2011
AGAATTAAAATGGAATGGAACCGATCTTTCTGTCTTGGGCTACAATGTTTGGCATAGCAATAACGATGGATCTGGTTCTGGACTAGATGCGGATAAACTTGATGGGCTACATGCATCCTCTTTTAATCAAGTAATTGGCACAGACTCTGACATAAACACATCTGGATCTACTGTTATTGACCAGTTGAATATGACAGACGGTGTGATTCAATCACACTCTACACGTACGTTGACACTCGCAGATCTTGGATACACTGGAGCTACTAATGCTAACAACTACTCTCTTCCACTCGCTTCTTCTTCTACTAGAGGTGGTGTTAAGGTTGGGTATTCCGAGAACGGAAAGAACTACCCCGTCGAGCTTTCATCTGAGAAGATGTATGTCAACGTTCCTTGGGTTGATACTAATACAACTTATTCGGTAGGGGATGGTGGACTTACTCAAAACAATTTTACGGACGCACTTAAAAGTAAGTTAAATGGTATTGCTGCTAACGCGAACAACTACTCTCTTCCACTTGCCTCTTCTTCTACTAGAGGTGGTGTTAAGATTGGATATTCCGAGAACGGAAAGAACTACCCTGTCGAACTTTCATCTGAGAAGATGTATGTCAACGTTCCTTGGACAGACACAAATACCAATACAACCTACGCTGCTGGATCAGGATTAAATTTATCTAGCACTACGTTTAGTCACTCTGATACATCTTCGCAGTCATCTATTAACAATAGTAATGGCTCGGTTATTCAAGACGTTACTCTTGATACTTTTGGTCACGTAACTGGATTAAGTAGTACCAACTTAGATTCACGTTATTATACAGAAAGTGAGATCCAGACGTTTATGGATAACTCTTACATTTCTGGGCATACAGCCTCTGACCTTTCTGTTGGTTGGTATACCATTGCGACTAACACAGGTGATAGAGCTACAGCTAGATTTGGTATTTGGGATACAGATAGTAGCCGTCACCAGAGTGTGACTTTTTATGCAGCACATAAATATGGAAATGCAGCAGCCGATACGATTACTGTTTTAGATAATTCTTACTACGGCACTAGTCCTTTGCGTTACCTAAGAATCAAAGCAGGTGGAACTTATGATGGTGCTGCCCTTCAAGTATATATTGATAACGCTCAGAATGCACTGAATGTAGCTATCCTTGGAGATAACTTTCAATCTTCCGGTTGGGTTCTTCGAGATTTTATTCCAGATGCTACCACCCCACCCTCTGTAGACAACTACGGATCTTTCACTGAAAGTTCTAGAATTGATTTAGATCAAATTGCACAGGGTGGTTTTGCAACGACTGGCCCAATCTACGCTGACGGTGACACGACCCAATACAAAGTTCTTACTACTAATGATAATGTAAACGCAGATACACTTGATGGAAACCATGGCTCACATTATCTAAATTATAATAATTTTACTAATACTCCCACAATCCCTTCTGCTTACTCACTACCACTTGCTACTAGTTCTACTAGAGGTGGTGTTAAGATTGGGTATCCTGAGAACGGAAAGAACTACCCCGTCGAACTTTCATCTGAGAAGATGTATGTCAACGTTCCTTGGGTTGACACAAATACAACTTACTCAGTAGGAGACGGAGGACTCACTCAAAAGAATTTTACCTCAACACTCAAGAGTAAGTTAGATGGTATTGCGACTAACGCGAATAACTACTCTCTTCCACTTGCTACTAGTTCTACTAGAGGCGGTGTTAAGATTGGGTATTCCGAGAACGGAAAGAACTATCCCGTCGAACTTTCATCTGAGAAGATGTATGTCAACGTTCCTTGGACAGATACTAATACAACTTACTCAGTCGGAGACGGAGGACTTACTCAAAAGAATTTTACCACAACACTCAAGAATAAGTTAGATGGAATTGAAAGCGGAGCTAAAGGAGATCAGACTGCTAGTGAGATTCTTACCGCAATCAAGACCGTTGACGGCAGTAGCTCTGGATTAGATGCGGATAAACTAGATGGGTATCATGCTTCTACATTTTACAAATCAGGAAGCAACGCTTCTTTAGCTGATGTCACTATCACTGATGCCAACAGTAAGATTGATGTCGATGGCACTTATGGTGGGGACTATGGATCATTTGGAATCGGAACAACAAACTTAACAAATGGTCACCACAGAATCTTCGCTAAAGCTGGCGATCATATGTATTTTGCTGCTAGAAGTGGCAAAGGATTTAGGTTCAGACCGAATGGGGGAAGTGCTAGTAGTGGTGTAGAGAGTGCAATTACTAGCGGAGGTAATTTTGCAATAGGAACTACAACTGCTTCGAGCAAACTCGCAGTTAATGGGGGTGTAGCTATCGGAGCTAGTTACACTTCATCTACGGCTCCTACTAACGGAATGCTTATCCAAGGCAACGTAGGTATAGGAACCAGTTCTGTATCGGGTTACTACGCACTACAAGTCAATGGTAGCATTCAAGGATCTTATAAGAGTTTCGTAATTGATCACCCAACCAAAGAGAACAAGCAGCTTGTACATGCCTCTCTTGAGGGGCCAGAGATTGGTGTATACTTCCGAGGTAAGAGCACCTCCAACACTATAACTATGCCGGATTATTGGGATGGGTTAGTAGATCTCGATAGCATGACAGTAGAGCTTACAGCTATTGGATCTAAACAATGTCTCTTCGTTTCTTCTATGGAGGCTAACGGAGATGTTGTTGTTGGATCAAATACTGATGAGCCTTTGAATTACTACTACGTTGTTTATGGAGAAAGAAAAGATATTGATAAACTTGTAATAGAGGTTGATGTTGAAGAAGATGATGAAGAGGAGGCCATAGCAGATAGCCCTGCTGAAGTGGACACTACCTCAGTTGAATACATCGATTCTTTAGCTAATGCTTAATACAGTATTTTTAATCCCAATAGATCATCGAGGTATAGATGGTAAGTTATTTCAACAATACCTAGAACTTCAGTCTTGGTGCGAGAAAAACAATTCACAGATATTTACCTGTAGTGGTTTGTTCTTAAATTTCGCTAGAAATTTCTTAGCCACAGGAGGTAGGGGCAACTACGACACAAGACCAATTGAAGCAGAATGGTTATTTTGGATTGATTCCGATATACAATTTTCAATAGATCAAATAGATCATTTGCATCGAATAGATCCTAAACACAAATTTGTAACGGGTTGGTATAAGAGTGATGGATCGGATACAGCAATGGTAGGTAAGTGGGATGAGGATTACTTCCGTAAACATTTACACATGCCCTTTTTGTCTGGAGATTTTATGGAGAAGAAAGCACAAGAGTCTCCCTCAAAGCTAATTAAAGTAGACTGGTGTGGGTTTGGTTTTACCAAAGTCCACAGATCTATTTATGAAGAGATGGAGTATCCCTACTACCCTCTTAATCCTGTAGAGATAAAAGGATGCAAAAACCCAAACGGAGGAGCTAAAATGGACATAAAAGACATGTCTTTTGAAGATGTAAGCTTCTGCCGCAACTGCTACGATGCTACAGGTATTAAGCCTTTGGTAGTGCCTAAGTTACGCGTAGGCCACCTAAAATCTTTTTTCGTTTAAAAACCTTGAAAAATTTGCCTATCAACCCTAGTTTGAACCCATATGGATACTAAAACAATCGAACTAAACGCCGACGAAAGACGAGTGCTCGTCAATCTAATCGACCTCGCAGTCAAGCATCCAACAGAGGGTGGGCTTGCGGTTTCAGGTGCCGCCAGATATCTTGCTGAGAAGTTTGCAGATGACCCCGTTCCTTCTGAGGAAGAAGATGCTCCTGCCCCAGTTGAAGTTGAAGAAGTAGCAGAGTAATGCCTGTACAGAGGAACCAGCCCAGCCCTCAGCGGCAGACTGTTTTAACGTTCGTATCTCCGAATGTACAAGACCTTCTGTTCTACGAAACTGTAGACGCTCAGAGGGTGGGCAAGACTCCTCCTGCTTATGGAACACCGCACCCAGACAAGGTGCAGTTTCCTAATCACATATTGGCGCATGTCAAACAAGCTGATCAAAATGGTCAGCTTTATTTTTACTTTTACGTCAATGCTAGGGAATCACAAGATGAGTATAACTTTGAATTTTCTCAAGCCAACTTGGGGCAGACAAAGTTTGATACCGTTGTAAGGACTTATGTAGATCTTCGTTCTTCATTTACCGAAGATGCCGCAGCTCATGCCGCAGGAACTGCTATGCCTGTTGCACCAACTTCAGCTAACTTCACAGGCAAAGGTTACGTGCTGATGGCTCGCGATCAAAAGCGAATTGGTGATAAAGAGTTAGACGGGGTTTTTGTTGTTGAGCAAAGGACATACATTGATCCTACCCCCATAAAAACAATAGCATGGGATGACTTATCCCAGTATAACTTAACTCAAACAGTTTCTTACCACTACAGAGGGGAAACAATAAGTGAAGCAAATACTGCTACTAATCAAAGTATTGAGAGTTTAGTTAGTGATGGGGGTGCCAGATATTGGAAGTCCCAAACTAGAGATACATCATCTATCCCTTCTAGAAGAATAGCTTCTTACAGGGAGGGCAGGCAAGTATCTACCGATTGGTTTGAGGTGGTAAAAAAAGAAACAGTAGCTGGGGCACCTGACGGAGCGGTCTCTAATGGAGTTGGCAACATCCTTGTGCAGGCTTATTCAACTGCTATGGATCACTCATTCCCTCCCGTATTGGAATCTATTCAGATAATACCGTGGGAGAAACACGATGGTCAGAATACAACCTTCGTGGAGTATAATATGAACCCCGAATCGTTTAGGGGATCGTGCCAAACAGATGTTGCTGTTTCTTGGTCTGCGGCTCCTTTCACTGGTCTTCAAGTTCAAAACTTTGAGCCTCAGTCTTTTACATTCGGAACCCCGTATGTTCAAATCAATATACCTCCTTGTTTGATGAACGGGGGTGAACTTAGCTGCACTTCAGGAACAGTAGATCCTGTATACAAGTATACCGCTTATACTAAAACAGTTCCAACAACTAGCCCGTCTAGCATACCTGAAACTCATGTTGCCAAAGACACTCAGGAACCAGCAAGAGGAGGGTATCTCAGGACAAAATGGACTGTCCATAAACCCTCTTCTAATGGAATGTAATGGCTGATAATGATACAGATTCAGGGTTCAATGTAGAATATAACAGACCTAAGATGGGTTTGACGGGTGAAGAACCAGAGTTAACTAGGGTTAGTGATTACGCCCCAAGCCCAACAATAGAACAGGGCAACTCTGAGTTTTATCAGGCAAGACCTTTTTCTGATCAAAAAGGGGAGAGGATTGCCGGAGAGTTTATCCCTTTCAGAGAAGAGCACGAACCATATAATCTTCAGGAAGAAGATAAAACTGTATGTATATCTAAAGCATTCTTGTATGTAATTCACCCACTCGCTGAATCTGTAAAGAGATACCCACTAACACCGTTGCAGATAGCAGTTCAATCTGAGTGTGTAGTTTACGCTCAGTTTAAAACTGATGATCACGGGAACATAAAAACAGAGGAGGCAGAGAACGAAGGAGAAGAAGCACCTTCACCTTACGTATTAAAAGTTGGAGAAGGCACTGAAGTCCCAGCATCTACTAATTTTACTTTACCTGATGGTGTTGGGGGTGTGGGGAAAGATGGGGAATACAATATCCCCATATGCTTCATACAGGATTTTAAATTTGTAAAGCATCAGTTCGATTCAGATGTAGACGGTAGACAAGCCCAAGTCATGGGAGCTTTAGAAGGGCAGCGTGGCCCTATGTTTTGGATACATGGGTATGATGCACTCAAAAACGTAGGTGGGGGCCAGAATGTTTACAAAGACTATACAGAGAGTGATGACTTTAAAAATTTACGAACACTAACGAGTAAAGGCCAAACAGAAAATTGTTCTGGGGATAATAGGGTTTCTGGAGTTGCTCAGATAAACGTAGCTACAAATGGGGACACTATTGAGATTTACGGTAATCGTAAGAACGAAACAATCAAAGTTGGAGATAAGTTTGTGGGGATTGTAGAAGATGGGCTGGTTCGTTGCTTCGGAGATTTGCCCGTTGAAACATTAACACTCACGACAGTTCCTGCCACTACAACTACTAGTGTTTCTGTTGCTTCCTGCCCCACCACAACTCAAACAATAACTACTGCTTGGGCTGACGGACAGTCCAACTCCAGTATGATCCAAGGAACACCCCATAACAAGATGTGGGCTGATGGAACTGAAAGAACATTACCTTGGGTTAAAATTTGTGTGGAAACATCTACGACTGGTTACTCAGGAGCTAGTGAAGCATGCTATTGGGTCGTAGGATATGAGATTACTTCTTCCGCATTAGAAGCTACGCCAGCCAGTGTTACATATGTTGATAGCCCTAGTGAAGTTGTGGGAGTTACGAGTGCTGTTCAAATAACTGGAATTTCTGATGACGGTTCTTTAACACAGACAAGTTCAATTACAGAGCTTACCTGTGTGGATGTTGTTACTCCTACCGGAACTCAGCAGGTATATACAGGTTCTTACGATAATTTGAAGGTGGTTAAAGAACCTGAATCAAGTCAATGTGACTATTGCCAAGACCCGTAATCAAGTCCCTTATCAAAAGACTTGATAAAGTTGATAACTTGACCTTAACGGTGTTAGCCATTACAATGAGGTATGGCTACTTTAACTGTGGCAGGCGTAGAAGAAGCCTTGTCTAAATATAAAACCGTAGGGTCAAGCTTTATAGCGGAGCTTAATTTGATCCTACCCCGTCTGTATGGGATGGGCATGTGGCGTGATCTTCTTTATGAGACTACGATACAAACAACCGATGGAGATTTTACATTACCTGAAGCAGAATCTGTAGTTCTAGCACTGCTTGAAGATGATCCTGCTCAGGTTAGAGCGCAGTTCCATGACTACAGGTTGACTGGAAGAAATACTGATGGAACAACTTTAGGTATGTATGGGCTAATTGATGATGGGTTTGTGCCCACCATTAACGAGTTGAACCCTGAAAAAGAATACATAATAAGGGTGTTACCTATCAAACCAAGGACTCAGATACCCAGAACTAGCAATAATTTTATAACTGTTACGGGTTTAAATAACAGCACAACGCCGGAAACAATTGAGTACACCACTAACTTTGAAACAGCTGGGGCAGGGATGTTGTCAAGTTCTGCGACTGGAGAAACCTTTACTGCGGTAACTCAAATACGCACGGGGGATTCTAACTTACCAGACCCTGTATTAGTCGAAGCTCTTGAAGTAAATACAGCTGCCGGAAATACAACCGAGCAGTTAGAGCTGGCAGAAATACAACAAGCAAACACAGTAACTAGATTCAGAAGATACAGAATAGGTAAAGATGTAACGCAAACATCTCAAACTCTCAAGTTACTGGTTAAAAGACAATTTAAACCACTAGTAAATTCTTACGATGTGGTTCGTCCTAGCAATTTAAACGCAATCAAACACGCCTTGTTGGGTTCAGTTGCTGAGGATAATGCAGATATTGAACGGGCCAATTACCATTGGGCCATATGCAAGCAGCTTCTTGAAGAAGAATTAGACGCATACAGGGGAGCTGCCAAACCAACTATTCGCTTCGATCCGTCTGGATCTGGCTCACGCGTCCCTAACTTATTATAATTATGACAGACCTTATTACATTCATTACTGAAAACAAACAGCAAGTTGTCGGAGTTTTAACTTCGGTTGTGGCAGTGGCATCGGCTATCTGTGCTTTAACTCCCACACCTAAAGATGATGGCATTGTGCGGAAGCTATATGTCGTGGTCGAATGGCTGGCGTTAAATATCGGAAAGAGCAAACAGAAATAATATGCGCATAATGCGTTTAATCACAGCAGCCTTAGAAGCTTTTGTAGGATTAATAGAACTAAAAAAGACACGGTATATAGATGAGATTGAAGATGAAATTGATGAGCTTGCCCGTATTGGTAGTCCTGCTGCAAAGTTGCGCATCGAAAGATTGGGCAAACGACTCAGCCGCGAACGAGAGCGCACTTTACGATCCACCGACGATAACGTTGATTGAAGGTAAAAAATATCAATTTGTTGAAGGTACCCTAATGGGTAGAGAAGAACACAAGTTTCACAGTCATTACTCATACCTAAGGGCTATAACAATTGGCAGCAAATGAACTCTTCAAAATTAATAGACACCCTTCTTGGGACTTTAACTCCAACGATAGCAATTGCTGCGTCTATGCAAGAGCAGATAGAATATTGGTTACGCGTGATATCTCTTATACTAGGAATCGCAGTAGCCGCTGTATCTCTTTATCGATTAATTTTTAAGTACAAAAAATGATAGGACTCGCCATAGGACATTCAAGGGAAGGAGATAACGGGGCTTACACTGTAGGGCCTAACAGTATCAGTGAGCATAAGTTCAACTCAGAACTTGTACCTTTGATAACGCCTATGCTCAAAGTTCCATACAAAGTATACGACGATTACAACGCTCGTAGTTATGTAGGGGCAATGAATTATGTGTCCCGTAAAATGAGGGAAGATAATGTCGACGCGTGTATTGAATTACATTTTAACGCTGCTGGCCCCAAAGCTACAGGACATGAGTGGCTACATTGGGAGACTAGTAGGGGAGGGAAAAGACTCGCTACAAAACTAAAAGAACAAATGGATAAGTATTATCCTACGTTGCGTTCCCGTGGGGTTAAGGCGCGAGGAAGAGGGCAACGAGGAGCACTGTTCTTGCGTAAGACGCCTTGCTACGCTGTAATATCTGAACCGTTCTTTGGATCAAATTCTAGTGATGTATCCTTGATTATGTCTGACTTGGACAAGTTAGCTAAAGTTTATGCAAAGGGAATCAACAATTTTTATGTGTAATGAGGATTCCCAAAACTATACGAGTAGCAGGACAAACAGTTCGTATCTTAAAAGAAGATTTAAGTGATGACGGTTTGTTTGGTTACTACAGTCACGATAGAAAAGTCATAATTTTATCAAAGCATTTAAAAGACCAACAGATAATGCAAACACTGAGGCACGAGTTAATGGAGGCTAGTCTTTGTATATCTGGAGTAGGCTTCTGTGAAACCTTTGAACAAGAAGCCGTAGTCCGATGCATGGATGAAGTATTTTTTCCTGCTTGGGACAGATTAAATAAACGAACCAGTAGTGGATGAAACGCAAGAAGCTGCCCCCTCAGTTCCATAGAACTAAGGGCATGCTAATCTTTACGCCTAACAGCGACAATATAAAAGAAGCGTTCGAACGAAGCGAAGAATTAGGGGTGCTACCCAACTCCTTTACGAGAGGGGCAGGAAGAATGACAGGTTTTTTGGGGGAGGTTGCCTTTGAAAAACTGTACCCTGAAGCTGTTTATGTGGGCGATAAAACATACACCCACGACTACGAGATTGGTAAACGTAAGATAGACGTAAAGGCAAAGAGTTGCGCTGGCAAACCGCAGCCTCATTACACTGCTTCAGTTAATTGTGCTGAAGGAAAGAAGCTTCCTGCCAATGCTTATTTCTTTGTCAGGGTAAAAAAAGATTTTACCAGAGCATGGATGCTGGGTTGGGCTACAGGACTCAAGATTCAGAAATCAGGACTCTACAAGAAAAAAGGTGAACCCGATGATTACGGATTCACCTATAAAGTAGATGGATATCACTTACCTATTGGAGCATTGCGTCCTTCGAATTCTCTGTAAAGTCGATATCATATTTCTCCTCTATATTGATAGTCCATATCTTACCACCGCCCTTACCAACAGACTTGATGGGCCTAAGTTTCAAGTTGGACTTACCACCATCTTCCATATGTGCTAATCCATTCCGCACGAACTCAATTTTGTTTGAGGCACCTAAAGTTCTGCCGTTGTTGTAGGTGTGTAAAGCTCGCTGAAACTCAGTCAATGTCCCACTCCATTCTCTTTCGACATCGTTTTCACGAGCTGCTTTAGCAAAGAAATCAACAAGCTCTGCTACTTGTGATCTACTTGAGTTGTCGTAGGCCGCATGAGCAATACTCTTGTCGATAAAGCTTTTTACACCAAACCTGTCATCATCTAGGATCTCGGCAGGTGGGTTCCATTGATCCAACCAAGCAAGGAAATGGGGCAATTCAGTAGCGATAATGTTTTCTAGCTTTGCTTTGACAGGGAAATTAAAAGGCGTGTCCGAAACTTTAAATGCCATGAGCTTATCCTTATTGCTTGAATCAAGAGTTGGTATAACGCTCATACTATTCGCGTCATCATTAAGGCTGACAACAACTCTCCCTGCCCATGGTAAAGTTACAGCGTCTGCATACTTAGCCATAAATTCAATACGGGGATTAGCTACAGCTCTTTTAATAAGCTCTGTCGCTTTGCGCTGATCTTGAAATGAAGCAGCACTAACGGTATCATCAATTACCCAACAAGCTGCTCTTCCCAAATCTTTGTTAAACTTTGTTCCCCCAGACAAGTAGTCACTAGCATCTGCATACCCTCCTACTGCGGCGGCAATAATTTTATTGGATACAAGTGTCTTACCTTTCTTAGCTGGCCCTACAAGAATACACGCTTGCCCTTGATCTTCCCTGTTGTTTACAACACCAGCGTGGTATCGCTTCATCCACGCAAAGAAGTAATACTTAGTTCTCACCTCAGTTGAGTCCACAAAGAACTGATCAAAGAACATATCGAGCCAAGCCCAATTCGAGGGGTCAGGATCACCCGAAGGTAATATGGGCTGGATGTTAGAACTGTTAAGTATCCTAAGGCCGTTGAAATCAACGACTATTTCGTTACGTCTAAACACAACAGGAGCTATTTCATTTATTCTATTCTGGTTGCTTATAACTAATATAGCATTCTCCACTTCAGAAATGTTGTCTCCTTTCTTTGTAGAGTTCTTAAAACCACGCTGTCTAAGTTCTAGGACAAGCTGATCTCTAGGGATAGGTTGTGCGGCTCCATGTAACAGCTTAAAAAATTGTCTGCCATTAAACCAATACTCATCAAGCAAGCCCCCCATCTTCTTTTGCTCATAGCCTTTAACAAAGCTAGGCCCAAATATTTCTCTCCAAGGCTTCCACCCATAGTCTCTGTCTGAATAGACAATCATCCCATCTTCAAATACCTGACACCCCTCCCTATCAATTCCATCATCAATCCAGAACAAAGGGCCTCTTGACCCCACTTCAAAGTCTCCTATCCAACGATTTGGAAATTTCTTTTGAACTTCAGCAGCGACTTCTTCTATGGGTATAGATGTGTCAGCAGATTCGGGAGGGTTATTCTTAGCTGCTTTGATAAGTGCAGTCTGGACAACCGCCGCTGGAACTTTTCCATTCAGCGCAACCCACTCGGTTCCCAATTCAAAATACTGTGATGGCTCTTCGGACTTCTTATCGTATCCAGCAAATATCTTAGAAAAATTTATAAGCTTCTTCAGTTCGCCCATAAAAGGACGATAAAGAAAATGAGGCACAGAACATACTTCTTCGAATTCAAAAACGACACGAATGTATCCGCTGTATGTCATCGCCCTCCATGAAGGCATACAATCTACACACTTAGCGGCGATAATATTATCGACGTTAGCCCAGTCAACGGGCGCATCGTAATCAGCAGCAACACCATGTACCTTAACTACTTTATTCTCACCTTCGATACGCGCCCCACTATTAAGGCCCTCTGCCAAACTAAAGAAATAATGATCAGTGTCAGTTTTACCGCACCACTCTCTATATAATGCTTTTGATTTAAAGACTGGTCTCTGGGCAACAATCTGCGACATGTCATCGCAAGCTGTAATTTTTTTGGCTCTAAGATTTTTAAGGTATCTGTATTTCATTTTTCATATTTTGTTAGTATTGATCCTTCTGCATCTACTGGGATATCGGGAATCCATTCAGGAGGTTTGGACATTATGGAGATAACATCCTCTAGTGTTTGCTTGGCTTTATCTTCATCTGCTTCAATTACCATCTCGTCATGAACGTGCATAATGATTCTATGTCCTGCTTTATCTACCCTCAGGAGCATATCAGAAAAAATATCTCTGGCTAAAGCTTGGCTGGCATTCTCTGCCACAAGCCCTCCCCAAAGACGGACTGTAATATTTTTACCGTGCTTAGGCATTTTGGTTATAAAGTGAAGTCTTCCTCCTTCCGCTAAAGCTTTTAGCCGACCATAGTTAATAACTCTGCCACTAGGAAGATCCACAGTAAATTCAGACTTAGCTTGGTGGGAGCATTCGATATCACTAGTGTATTTATCCCAAAGGTTCTTAACCCTTCTCATCTTCATCCGATATTTACGAACTCTTTTCCCAGCTTCGTCTTCACTAATACCAGACATAGAAGCAAACCTAGCAGCTCCTGCCCCATAGCCGCAACCCAACACCATTCCTTTCACTGCATGCCTAAGTTTGGGGTCTTGTTTTATTGACCCTTTTTCTTCATCCCACATACCAAACCTTATGGCAAAAGCTTCATAGATATCATCTGTGTTACGTATCTCTTCAAGCATTTCGGAATCCTTAGCTAACCAGCAAAGTGTCCTGACTTCAATCTGAGAAAGATCAACTGCGATTAATCTTTTGTCAGAATTAGGGGCTATTAAATGCCTTAGGTTTACGCCAAACATTTCCTCCCTTGGTAAATTCTGTAAGTTTAGGTTTCCCCCAGATCCAGAGAATCTCCCAGTATGCGCTCCAAAATACATGCATCCCCCGTAATATCTGCCGTTAGGCATCGTTGCGTAATCAAAACTTTCCAACTTCTTTTGGAGAGAGTTAATCCTTCGCCAATCCTTTACCGCACTTATCCACGCAAATTCTTTGCTATGGTATTCTACCCATTTCTGGGATTCTTCATCAGTCACAGCTAAACTTACTGGAGGCTCAATCCCTACCAGCAAGCATTGCTCATCGAATGCTGCACGACTAAGTAACGGTTTTTCACCCAGCCACGGAATAACTTCTTCTGCTTCAAACAACTTAACTTTAATAGTTTCTAGTTGCTCCTTTAAAAGATCTTCGTTGATGGGGATTCCTTCCTGAACAATCTTTCTGTTCAATCTGCTTATGTTCCTTTCGAACTCAGGCCACTTATCACTCAATGTCTCCCATAATTTAAGGCACAGTTCACTGTCTTTTAGTGCATACTCACTGACCTCATCTTTAAATTCTTTTGTCATTTCCTCCCACCTCTTGCCAGACATGTTATCCCTCGTGCTTTTATCTACTGTTAAGTCAAACAATTCTGCCGTTGATCCTTTCAAGGATCTTGGGAGCTTACAATAAGCGGCTAGGTCTGCTGTGCAGTGCCACTCAAATGGGTCACATGAATCCCACCATTCATGTTCTACTCCGTAAAGATACAGGGTCTCATCAAAACTAGCGTTATGCGAAAGCACAATATTTCCTGTAAGGATATCCCAGTTAAAATCTTTTGGGTGCCCAACAAAACTAGTTCCATCGTTTCCTACAACGGAAACCATGTATGCATCAAATTGTGGGTGGCTAAAATAGCCTAACGTTCCTAGAGTTTTAATGCTGCACTCTTTGTCATAGTAGGTTTCAAAATCTACTGCATAAATATTTTTATCCATAGGGTATATAGGGTTAACCCCGACCCCCCTTTGATTGCCTAAAAAGGGGAGTCGGGGTGGGGGAAGAGGCTTTTATGCGGTTACCTCTAGGTGAATGAAATTAACCAGCCCAAGCCAAGGCCGCCGCATTACCTATTCCTTGTCGGAATTATTCTTGTGCCGTTTCCTCAACATCCAACCCCAGTTCTAGAGGAGCTGTGGTGGAGTAGCTGCCAAGCACTGTTACAAGACTATCTCTGATAATCTTTGTGGCTTGTAAATCAACTTTGCTTGCTTCGACGGCCTTTTCAATGTTGTCGATTATTTCCCCAAGCCTTTCGATTTCAACCGATAAGACTTCCATTTGAGTTTGTACCGCATCCATTATCCTAAATAACCAGAGATAAAGTCTACGACTTCATCACTTGGTTCTTCGTTAGTAATGGTTAGGGACGGCGCAAACCAACTGTATTTACCACGGGTGATAGCAGTTGATTGAAAGTTCCATAGACGTTTGTGAATGGGCGTTGTCTTGTTAAAGACAGCAAATGTCGCCAACCTTTTGAAGGTTTGACGATAAGCATCCTTCGCAACATTAATCCTGCCCATTGCATAATTGTCTTTACCAAGGGGGAAAGGAAACGACTCAACGTCATCACTACCCTTAAACAGAAGAGTAATTTCAGCAAACTCAAGAATAGGATATTCCGAGTCCGTGCTGAGTTTGTTCTTCTCTTCGACATTATTTGCAATGCGTGGGATGTCATCCGATTCAAACGGAACATCTTCTCTCCATGCTTTAGTAGCACTAAGGGGAACCACTTGAATTGGTTCCTCTGGTTGTGCAAGAATGATTCTCTTGTCTAATACAAGAGACCCATACGGAGCAGGAGTTCCATCAGGGCCAGTTATGTCGCTGGTCTTTTGAACGACATTGACTCTTGGAATATCAATGTCTGATTGATCTAACGTATCTGAAATTGCAGATGTTGTTAGGGCAGTAGAGGGAGCTTTCGCAAGCTCAGTTTTTTCTTTACTCATGTTTCTTGTTTCTTGGTTCTATGTTTCCTCACGACAGTGTGTGTCGAGAGGGAGATTCTTCTATGATTCCTGCGTCCTGACATTCGCTTAAAAACTCAGCAGACAGTTTTTGTTTGCCTCCTTTTTCAGCAGTGTCTCCTACGGCTTTAGCAATCTTGCTCACAGGGAGGCTTACATTGCTCAGGATTGTTTCAGTGTCAACACCGTATTTGTCTGCAATAGAAATAAATGTGCTGGGGTCGGTAACTTTTTTCCTTACCCCAAGTTTTTTAAGGCGTAGCGTAGGGAGTTCGACGCCATCCTCGGCCAAAGCAACCGCCCTTTTCTTAAACCCTTCTGCCCAGTTAGTTACTATTTTTGCGATAGCCCAGAGTTGTTCTACAACTTCGGGGTCTTCAGTGGAGTCAATATCCACATCAGGAAGACGGGGATTTATTTTCTTCGCTACTTCAACAACAAGCCCCCCTAAAGCTGGGCACACATCTTCATACCTACAAAATCTGCAATCTACTGTGGGGGTAAGCTCTGAAAGATCAGGTGTTCCTGTATCCCATTTAGGTCTTACTTTTTCACCTTTGATAATTACTTCGGACAACTCTTCAGTAAGTTGCTTTACGTCACTTCTCTTAAAAGTATGAGATAAGATTTCATTCCTTTGCGGAATAAAAAAGACAAACTCAATGGTTTCTAGTTTGGGGAACTTTTGAAAGCATCCAAGAGTGTAAGCTTTAGATTGCCAGTTTTTATCGGGGGTGTCGATCTTGCTTATGCCAGTCTTATAATCGATCAACACCCCCTTTGTGCCCTCATACACATTTAAGAAATCACAGGTTCCATATGTTGAAGTGCCGTTGAGTGCAACGTCTAACATAATCTCTGAGTGAGTTTCGGTAAGCTCCAACGAATCGAAGTTCATAAGATACTCAGCCTGATCATTCATGATCTCCTGATAAATGCTTACTTCTTCCTCACTCTGTAAGTTACTAGGATCTTCTATTTCAAGAGCCTCATGAATCCTTGTCCCCATTTCTGCTGCTGCGGAAGAACCATCTCTGCCTTTGTATCCAGCGCACCCTGCCACGTATTTTAGTGACGATGGTGAAAACTCTGCGTGGCCTCTTTCAGAGTGGTCGGGTTGATTCATTCGCCCACGTAATCACAGGAGCGTAGAACGGTCAAAGAAATTTTTCAAATTCTTTAGACCTCCCACAAATAGCGAGCAATCAAGAATGCGTCTATCATCCCGTCATGGGGTTTGCGGCACCTTTTGTTTTTGATCCAGCACTCGTCTTCGGCCAGTTGTTGCGCACGTTCGAGTGCAACTTCTTTTGATTTTCCTTTGGGCACAAAACCCAACATACGCTTTTGCCATTTATGCACAGAAACTCTTTGCACGTCATACCTGTTTGCTTCTGCCATACCTACAATCTTACCAAAGCTTAAAGCCATCGACCTTACTGCTTGTGAACTTTTGGCGTGTTTGAGTGGCTCTTCTATCGCGATTGTAAAAGGAGTATTTAAATCTAAGATCCACTCTTTTATTTTTAGAGTATCAACCTCTTTCTTTTTTAATACTACCTTTGTAGGCATTACCATTTTATCTATGACAAGACCATCAGCTTTAGATATGGCACACAGACCCCCGTTCAATCCGTTATCAATACCTACGATCAAAACAAGTTGAGGGTAATAATTAATCCGTCCCCAGAAGCAGGACTATATAAAAATATGTTTTTTTTAAGTCCTTGTAAAAACAAAATCTCCTTCATGTTTTCTGGTTTAACTCTATAAAAAGCACCTTCAAGTTGTTTCACTGTAAAGGAAACATCTTCAGTATCAGTTCTACGAATTAAAACTCTTGGATTATGAACGAGTTCTTTGTTTTTAAATAAGCTCATTATTTTTCAAGTATTGTTGTATCTAGGAAACAAGGAGCCGTTGGGCCAAGGTCAGTATCCATCAATTGGTTGAGTGCCATTCTTGCATCGTCTTCATCAAGACCGTGTTCATCTTGCAAAATTGCAAGAGACTTGAGGCTGTCATAACACGCAATAGGTGGCCCATCTGGTTTTTCAACTACTCCTACAAGGGCTTCATGTAGTTGATTGAAGAACATTATTTCTTCATACCGAACTGCCTTAGTGTTCTCTGGCGTTATCTGCCGCTTTACATAAGGATCTTCCTCTGGATTATACTCCCACGAAAAATTTTCAAAGTTGTTAATCATCTGACTGTATATCAATTACTGTTCCATTACCCGTATCGGCTCTTTTATTATTCAGTATAGAAATATCAATTTGCATTTTGTTGGCGTCACCCCCACTACTTTTAGAATTCAGACCAAGATTCCTGCGGATAAGTTGGTCTAGTTCAGAAAGCTCTTTAATATTTCTAGGGCCACTTATGTTTTTCATATTGTCCCTAGCCAATCTAATCGCTGCCATAGCTATATAATTTTGATATTTATCGGCAGGACTTGCTTGGCTTTCTGCAATTTGCAATATCTCTTCCTCTTCTTTCATACGCGCATCATGTTTGGCTAGTATGGCAGCTTCTTTTGTGAGTTTACTTTCGTCCACTTCTTCGACATGTTTCTCTGTTGTGTCGATTTTAGACTCAATTCCACCGTTTTTACGGGCAGGAATACCACGTTTTTTAAACCATCTTCTTACTGTACCAGCATGAACACCAAGTTCTTTGGCAATAGCCGCAGTTTTCCAGTCTGCTTCATACATTTCGACTGCGCGTTTTTGTATTTCTTCTTTGGAATTGATACTCATATTAAAAGACTTATTGTTACTTAAATATGGCTTTAAAGGAAGAGAGGAGCAAGCAGTTACTAGAACCTAAAATTTGTCCTAAAACAAAAAGGATGGACGTGGGCGGTTTCTCTATCCCCCCAACTAGCTTATTGACAGCACTTCTTTATGGTTTTGCTAAACATGAAGAACCTCTTGCTCGTGAATATTATTTCTGGAGAATTTGTGATGAGTTATGGAACCGCGAAGATCTCCCAGAAAAGTTAATGGTTAAGCATCCGTGGGCTGAGATGATGATACGAGCTGCGATCAACAATAAATATCTTGCTGTTGGGGGAAGTGCATCATCTGGAAAATCACATACAATGGCTGCGTGGGGGATAATCAATTGGCTGTGTCAACCCCAAGACACTCTAGTCCTTATGACTTCCACTACACTACGCGAAGCTCGTAAACGTATATGGGGCAGTGTGATGTCTCTCCTATCCGTGATTGATGATGCACCGATCAAGATACGGGATTCAATAGGCAACGCTTCTTATGTAAACGAAAAAGACATTCTTATAGAACGAGCTGGGCTTTCATTGATCTCAGCGGAAAAAAGTAAAACCAAAGAAGCGGTAGGTAAATTCATTGGTATTAAACAAAAACGCGTGATCCTTATTGGCGACGAGCTTTCAGAACTTTCTGAAGCTATCCTTAACGCAGGTCTTACAAACTTGAGTAAAAACCCTTCATTTCAAATGATCGGTATGTCTAACCCTAATAGCCGCTTCGACGCATTTGGGGTTTGGTCAACCCCTAAAGACGGATGGGATAGTGTGGACACAAATACTGCCGATGAGTGGGACACTAAATGGAAAGGAAAATATGTTCGTTTAGATGGAGAGAGATCTCCCAACATTCTAGCAGGAGAAACTATTTACCCATGGCTACCCACGGAAGAAAAACTTGCCGAAGACAAAGCATTACTTGGAGTTGAAAGCAGAGGTTATATGCGAATGGTCAGAGCTGTTTTCTTTGATAGTGATGAGACCACAGGTATTTATACAGAAAACGAAATAGCAAATAGTAAAGCTATGAACTCTGTTCAATGGCAGAGCACTCCGATTAACCTTTGCGGTATCGATCCGGCCTTCACGAATGGAGGCGATAGGTGTATCGCTTTTTTAGCTAAGTGTGGTTATGACAGCAGTGGTCAATATGTTATAGAGTTTGGACAAGCCGTTCATTTAAACGATGACGCAACTAATAAGGCGATTCCAAGGACTTACCAAATTGTAAAACAAATCAAAGATTTATGCACAAAGCATAACGTCCCACCTGAAAATGTAAGTGTGGACGCTACTGGAGCTGGTGCTCCGTTTTGTGACGTTCTGGCAGGTGAATGGTCTGGCCGCTTTATGAGGGTTTCATTCGGAGGCAAAGCAAGTGACAAGCGCGTCAGCGTCAACAGCAAACTTGTAGGACATGAACTTTACGTTAATAGGGTATCTGAACTTTGGTTTGTTGGTAAAGAGTTGATGAGGACTCGTCAAATCTTTGGGGTCAGTTCAGATTTAGCACAAGAAATAACAGGAAGAAATTATGATCATGTAAAGGGTTCGACCCTTCGTATGAAAATTGAAAGTAAACCTGAATACAAAGCTCGCTTTGGTAAAAGTCCAGACCTTGCAGATGCAGCGTTTTTAGCGTTAGATTGCGCTCGTCAAAGACTAGGTTTAGTAGCTGTCGACCCACCAAAAGAAGGAGATGTATCTTTCAATAAGCCTCCACGATCTATAAAAACATTAAGTGGAGCTTTACAAAACGCTGATACTACCCTAGTCGATTGACTTTTTTTAATTCAAATTGTATAATTTAACTTATGGCTGAACCTAAAAAAAAGAAAGCAAAGGCACTTAAATCATCGGGGGGTTTGCAAACAGGAAAGCTGCAACCATCAGGGGGTTTGAGTAGTTCTTCATTAGATCAGCTTAGAACTCCCGAACAGGTAGAACAACGTAATAGAATAGTTCAGGGTAGGATGGAAGAGGACAAGCAGCAGAGGCTGGGGGAATCTGGAGTGACTGGCCCGACAGGTGATGCTGGAACGGCAGGTGTAACAGGAGGTGCAGTTAGTCAAGCTGCTAATGTACCCACAGGAAAACCAAATCGTGGTGATGTCATCGAATATAACACTCCACCTATGGGGGAGCGAGTATCAGAGCAACCTGCCATCTCCGAAGAAACAGCTCGTGAAAATAGAGAAGAGCGTGAGAGGCTTATAGCAGCAGGCGAAACTTCAGATATGGTTGCGGCCTTTGATGAGAACAACCCCACACGAGCCACGGCTGCCGCTGAACCAGAATCACAAGGACGAGTATCAGATCAACCTGCCACCAACCCCGATCAGGGAGTCACTGGTAGCGGTCAATTGCCTAAGTTAGTTACCGACCCTTACTCTCAAGCAGGCATAGAGTCAGGTTCTCTAACTGATCCAGATTACGGTTCTAATCTCAACCAACGTAGAGCGTTGAGGAGAAGAATCACGGAACAAGTTAAAGCTAATAACATAGATGGAGACGGTGGCGTTAATGACTTGCGTGAAATTGGAATGACCGAGCTGGGCATTGGCAGGAAAGAAATGGACAGGGAGATAATGGAGGAGAGGAGAAAATTTGTCCGAGGCAAATCCAAAGAGATGATAGCCAAAAGGAGGGAACGTGAGCGGAAGCAATTAGGGAGCTACGAAGACTTCTATAAAAGAATGCAAGACCCTAACAGAACCTTGGGGTCTGGTTCAAGAAGGTCTTTATACTCAAGAAACGCTGGTTTACGAAAAGCAAGGATGCTTAGGAAAAAAGGATTCATTGCTGCGGCAAATAAAGCAGCGGCTGATTGGGCTAGTTCACCAGAAAGCAACGCACCAGCTGTAGCTACGCCGCAGTTCTTAGCTGCGAGAGACGCAGCAGAAGCACGAGTTGCTAAAACCAGAGAGAGTAATATGCGCCTTCAAGAAATGCTTATGGATCGTATGAAAAATAACCCTAACTTTATGCCAAACGTTAACGTAGGAGGACAGGATGGGCCAGTTTTCAGGGGAGGCAATATGGGGCCAGTTTTCAGGGATGGCAATATGGTTATTGATGGAAAGAGCCAACCCATAAGAACTATGGAAGTTAGAAACCCTCCAATCAAAATAGCATAAAGCCATGGCTGAACCACAATTTCCAGTTGCAACTGACGATTTCTTTAACCGTGATATCAAGCCATTAAGGAATACTTATGGTCTGACTAGTAGGGAAAGCGGCTTCATCACTGCGTACGAGAACCAAGAACTTCAGCCTCAGCTAGAGGAAATGATGAAGTTACGCTCTCAGTTACTGAGAGAAAGGAATTCTGAATTAGCTTACCAAAGTAGTTTGCTTGAGTTCGAAGAAAAGAAACGCAAGGCACAAGAAGAAATAGATTTTGGTGAACGCACAGAAGAACTCACAAAATCTTTAAACAATATTATCGACGATCCCAACAAGAATAATTTCCAAAAGCAAAGGGACATAGCTGCCTTTGGTATGAAGAATGCCAAGATATTAAGTAAGCACCCAGCAGCTAATATTATATTTAAATCAGCCACAGATTCATTGAAGTCACGCCAAGCTGAAGCCGATGCCGCCGATAAAAACCTACAGACTATGGCTAGAATGGCTACCGCTGGTATTGACCCTGTAGACTTTAAAAACTTTGCCAATGCTGATGGGATCACGACTCCAGCAGAAGCAATGGAGGCAAAAATCAATGAAGCTAATTTCAATAGGGGCAGAGCTGCCGCCGAAAGAAGAACTGCTGAAGCAAGCGCGACTGCATCTAAAGCACAAGAAGCAAGACTAGATGCTGAACTCAAGTTATCTCAAGATGAATATTCAAAGCTACGAACAACAATTAAAGACATTCAAGATAACTTTACATCGGCACCTCTTGATGGAGAAAAACCAGACGAGACAAGTGACAGGATAGCCAGAGAACAAGCCGAGATTGTTCAAAACCTTAAACTTAGTGATGGCACAACGTTAAAAAATCGTGGTGTTACAGACATTTCGAGTGCGCTAGTAACTCTTGCAGAGTTAGATGCAGAGGCTCTTCAGAAAAGAAGAGAACCTGCGCTAATGCGAGAGAGATTAGAAAAAGCAGCAGACCCACAAGGGGCTGCTAATAGCATGCGACGAAAGCAAACCATAGCCTTGCCCGATGGCATGACATCAGATCAGCTTCAACAATTGCAACAATTGATAGAATCCTTTAAATCACAGTAAATCAAACAACACATAACCGCTTCTGCTATGTCAGACCCAAGCAACCTAAACGCACCCTTCGTTGAAACGACCTATCAAGATTGGTCTATTGAAAACCCTTACGATAACCCTCTCGAAAGTTACGGAAGGTATACTGAAAATGTCAGAAATGAATACTTAGCAGCAGGCAAGTATGATGAAACAATAGAGAGCCAAATCAATTATAACCTCAGTCAAGTTTTAAGTGAGGAAGGAATACTTACTGAGGACAACTCACAAGAAATTGAGGACATACTTAGCTCTTACTCTAAGCCAGATTTAGGCTCTTCAATAAAAACACTTCTCGATGAAGAAGACACTGAGAATCAATACTTGTCTGAGGAAGATAGGCAGAAGATCAACTTATACGCTACTGCGCAAGACTTAGATGAAGATGCATCGCCGTTCGATATTGATCCAGATCAAGCTGTAGAACTATCTGAGATTGTTCGTAGAACAAACCAAAAGAAATTTACAGATAAGTTTAAAAAGGGAGAGCTGCTTGCAGCAGTCATTGAAGACGAAGAAGGAAACGAGTTTTTCTTAGGGGGAAACATTCCCGAAGGAATGACTGAGTCAGACGTTATTAGGGAATCTGCTAAGTATGGGGTAACTCCGAAGCATTTATTTAATTTACGCTACAAGAGAGAAGAACATCCGCAAGGCAAAGGTCTCAAGAGATATGAAGTTGATCAAAGACTTCTGGCAGAAGCTGAGGTAAGAGAAGTTATTGAGAACATTGACCCAGCAAACAAAGCGGCCCTATATGGGCTGGCTAAAAACTATGGGGAGAATGCAACTTGGGATGCTGGTGATAAGCTTAACGATTGGGCGACCGATGGGTTCAGCGATATCGTGCGTACATTCCGCATAGGATGGAATGATTTGGTGGGGGATGATGAGGAACGTGACGAACTTATAGCGGAGAGTAATAAAAAAACTCTCCAAGACTATTATCAAGAAAGGACTGATGTAGCTAAACTCAGGCTCATAGGAGAATTGTCCGAAGCTACTGGATTTAGTTCAGAAGTGTTGGAAGACGTAGTCAGTGAGCTAATAGTCAAGTATGCGTTCGAAGGAGACTCTAAAGAAAACGTTAAACCATTTCTCAAGTATACTGATAACGAAGAGGAGTTGGGGCAGAACGTATACCAGACAAGATACAGTGGGGTTCTCGTTGCTAACGAACTTATGCTATCTCCTTCTGATTTTAACAGAGCTTTAAGACAAGCTAACGTAACTGAAGCCGAAGCAGCCCAAGCAAATGCTCAAAGAGAACTAGCCGTAGTAGATAACTTCGAAAGGATATCTGGTCTTTTAAGTAAAGACGATGCGTTTTCTGAGGAGTGGGGAGACGCACTTATTGAAGGAAAGCAGAGAGGTCTAAGCAACTCTAAGATCCTAGAAAAATTTAGAGCTGAATTTGATTTCAGCCCAATACTACACAGAGCTAAAGGGGTACTAAGTAGTGTGTGGGAAGGAGCAACGTCTATTGCTTATGGAATAGGTGCTGCCATGGACACTGACTGGGGGCGCGAAGGATTACTTCAAATTGCGGAAGACAACGCGCACGACAGAGAAATAGCTAAAGTGTTTGGCTTAGAAATGGGCGGCGAACAAGATCTAGCGGAAGCTATTGCTCCACTATTTGCAGATGCCCTTGTTACAGCTGGTCTTGTTCTTGTAACTAAGCCCACTGCTGGCACCAGTTTAGCTGGATTGGCTGCTTACACTGGGGCAAAATCAACAGCTACGGCTTCTGCTAGAGCTGTTATATCCGCAGCTTCTAGGGGTATGCTAAAGACAGTCGGTAAAGAAACTGCCGAGCAAGCAGCCGAAAGAATTTTAAAAGCAGGTGCCTTAAAAGGTGCCACCAAAGAAAGAACTCTCGCCGTTGTCAAAGCATACAACGGCAACATCGCTTCGAAGCTTGGAGTTGGAACCGCTGCATTTATTCCTGCCGCTACTAGGTCAGGTGCTAATACTTATGGTGCAGTATTTAAAACAGTATCCGATGACTTAACCAGTAAGCATAAAGGGGAAGACGGACAATGGGAAGAAGGGTGGAGCGAAGAAAGGGTAAAACAAGAATCGCACGATAAAGCATTTGGATCTGCCCTAACAGCAGGAACAATAACTGGTTTACTAACGTCCTCTTTCTCAGTTCTTGGGAGGGGTGGTTTGGAAGATGCCTTTCTTCAAGGGATGAGCTTCCGACAGATGAGGCAGATCACGTCTAATGTTCTTGGCCGTAACGTAGGCGACGAAACTTTCAAAGCGTTAATTAAGAACTCACTCAAGAAAGTGACGCGCAAACACGCATTGATGGAAGCCCCCAAGAAGTTTGCAAGGTCGGCATTGGACGAAGGATTTGAAGAAGGACTAGACGAGTTCTTCAACATCATAGTTCAGGATGTCTACACGAACCAAGACACGGGGATGCTAGATAGGATACAGCAAGTTTGGCATGGATTCCTCATAGGTGCTGCATTAGGTGGAGGAGGTAATGTTGTTAGCAAGGCCGCTAAAAATATTGCTCCCGATAAATTTTTAGACAGAGCCGCTGCTGCACGAGTGGAGCAAGAAGTATTTAAACAGTTCGAAGCTGACGTAGAGGCTCAAGGACTTGGCGATCAACTAAGGGAAGCAGGATCTCCTGCCACAGCACAAGAAGCGGAGAGACAAGTAAGGCAATACAAAAGATCAGAGCGTCCACAAATGGAGGCGCGTTTATCTTCTGCGCCAATTGACGAAGAAGAAGATGTAGTAGGCGAGGCAGATGTAGTTATTGAGGAAGAAACCCAAGAACTAACTCAAGAAGATTTAGATGAGATTAACTATCTTTTGCAGACAGAGGTAACTAGCGAGGCCATCGAAGCGGAGATATCAAACATGCAGGCGCAGAACCTTCAACAGGGTAACAACCCTGAAATAGAAGGAACTGCCGCTGAACAGGCGTTAGCTGATTCGGAAGGACAAGCTGTAGCTGGTAGTGTTGCAATTACTTCTGAGCACCCAGCTAAGAAAATAAACCCAGACTACAAACAAGACTACGAGGCCACGCTTCTATCCATAGATGCGAAGAGGAAGCTCCATCAAAAAATGGAAAAGCGTATCATGGCCTTAACAGGTAACCCTGCTGTTAGAGCTACTAGAGAACTCAAGCTTGCTGAAAATGAGAACCGTGCTTTCTCAAAGAAGAAAGCGGCTTTCATGCGGATGAAAGCAAAGGAAACTCTCGATGCAAACTTAGCAAAGCAAGCTGAGTCAGATGCCAAGGGAGTTGATACTCGTACTGAGCTAACATTAGAGCAACAATTTTCAAAGAGAGGGCAGTTCAAAAAAGGTGATAAGGTGACTTATTACGACCGTGAAGGTGCCCCGTATACTGCAATTTTTATTGAGTATAAAGAGGACAAGAAAAGAGGGCTTCGTGCTGCTAGAGTAAGAAAAGTAGGTGCTCCCGAAAATACGTCACAGAATATCAAAGAGGAGGAAAACGGTACCTTTAAATTAACTGAGGGACATAGTGACCAACCTTTGGTTGGTAGTGAAGTAGCAAAGTTTGAAGCACAACAGAGAAAAATTAAAGCACAACAGAGAGGAATAAAAGCCTCAGGAATAGACCCTTTGGTTAACGCAGGTTTTGCGCATCAACTTACTGTGGATCAGTTGGAACGTCTGGGTGTCGCTACTGACAAAATGGACAGGGCGTCATTGAACACCTTGACTAAGGAACTGAAGAAGAGAATTCAAGAAAAGTATCCTGTTCAGACAGACGCATTCACCAAGAAGGCTAGTTCAATGCCTAAGGTTTACGGAGGTCAGGGCAAAGTTTTCTTAGACGATAAAGGTAGGGGTATATTTAATAACGATCCTGTAGCCATGCTCACTTTCTTGGAGAGTGGCATCGCGATTCCTGTACCTTCCACCGCTATAGATAGTGGGACTATTAATCCTTCTTTCGAACTCTCGACTGGAACGGGCCAGCGTTATGTTACAGACATCAGGGTTCAGGAATCAGGAGGCACAGTATCAGCAAAGACAGCGTTCAACAAAGTTGGTGCGCTGGAAGAAGACTACTCTGTTATTGCTAATCTTGCGAGCCGACTTAACGAGCTGAAACAAAATGTTAACCTCAATCAACTTGAGGATCTCAAAGTTGTTAACCCGTTTAACACTAGAACAAAGAGCATTAAGCTGTCTACTATTTACGATAGAGTAAAAGACTTCAATACGTTCACCAATATCTTCGAGAACATTTATGCTACGGACAGCTTCTATAAAGGAATGTCTAAAGCATTTAAGGAAACGGCAAATATAGCTGCCAGCCTTGAGATGCAGATCTCTGTTCTTGAGTATGCCCAAAATATTTCTGCTAATGCAGAGGTAGACCCGACCCCATTCAACGCTTCTGCGGTCTTGAGAAGACAGGGTAAGTATGCAATGGGCCAGCAGATTGCTAGAAAGAAGAGAGCCACTAGAAGTTTTGTCAGTGTGCTAGATCCAAACAGCGATCTTTACCAAGACACCAATGTTGCTGCGGTGGCACAAGATACTTACGTAGCACCTAAGCCTAACCCATTACCACCCCTGCCAACGAGAAAAGTAAAAGACTATGGTGAGACATTGATTGAAGAGGGGGTGGAAGCTATGAAAGGCAGTACCGAATTGACTGCTAAAGTAGCTGCGATAGTCGACAAGGAATATCACAATGAGGCTGGCAGAGCTTTTGACTTAGAGCCAGACGAATTGTTTGACGAACTTATTCAGTTTGCTTCCAAAGGTGCATTTAGAAACAACCGCCCTCTTGTTGATTTACAGTCAGACTTAAAGCGTGGGTTGTATGGTGAACAAGGCCAGACAGTTCGCAAGGTTTTCAGGACGTTTAGCCTGATGAATCCTAACGTAGATGCGACCATTGAGAATGATGCTTTCTTCTTACAAGAATTTAAGACAGACCTACAGCAAATAGCTGGTGCTGACTACACCGTTACAGACGATCAAGTAGTTACTTTCTATACCGACATATCTAAATCTCAAGAGGCTAACCATCAACGGGCTATTGTTAATGGTAGGTCAATGGACATAAACGAAGCTATTAACCGTACACACTTGGAAGGACTAGGTATCACGGACAATAGCCCAGAAGGAGTTATTAACGCGCTCGAAAAGCTAACCACTTTCAAAAACAAGAAATCTCCTTTGAGTCCTTTAGGTGCCGCAGCTGAAGTGTTCTTAACGGACACGTCCTTTATCAGGAAGATTAAGTTTTCTTTTGAGGCAACTGCTGCGAACTACGCAGGTAAAACTTACACGGATAGAAATGGTGTAACAAATATCGTCATCAATCTTGCAAGAGACGCAGAGGGTGGCGTAGCTCAAACTCTAGTTCATGAATTATCACACGCGTTTACTAACCGTGTCATTGATCTTCCTGCCGAAGCTAGAACACCTGAGCAGAACAACGCACTCAACAGAGTTGAATCGTTGATAAAGTTGTTGAGGAAGAGGGCCACTAGAGAGAACGCACCCGACTCCGTTCTTTACGGTCTAACAAACATAGAAGAATTTTCGGCTGCTATAATGACATCTCAAGACTTCCAATCTTTCTTGAGTGGCATGAAAGTAGGGGACGGACAAAGAAGTTTTTTAACTCGCGCGATTGCTGCCATATCTAGGTTAATTGCAAGAGCTGGTAGGGCACAAGCTAAAGCTGATAAAGCAATGCAGGATGTCCTCACACTTGTAGGTAAGCGTAACTTCCCTGATCCTGAATCAAGAACAGGATTCACGAACCATGTTGCAGCAACTGTAAACCGCAGGCAGATCAGTCGATCAAGATTGGCGACTAGTATTGGAATGGCTGAAGACATTAATGTCAACGAAGCCCTCGATAATGCTGCTGTAGAATACTTCGCTTTCGTAGTCGATTATGTTCCCGATGAAATCAATGTAGTCATGGATAATACCACTGACGTTATTGCTGAGTGGGATGCCGAGACAGAGTCTATTGTCTTCAATGGAAGAAGGGCTGCGGCAAAAGTAAATCAAATGGTGGCAGAAGTAGATGGCGCACCAATCAGAAGAGATCATATTTTAGCTGCGATTCTTAACGAAGAGATTGCACACGTTGCTTCGTTCGCTCGCTTATCGCAAGAGGAGATACAAAACTTAATGGCAAGTCTGAATGACGTTGATGCACAGAGTATCATCGAACAGTATTACCCAGAGGGTGAGAGAGCAGAAGCTTTAGAAAGATTTAGGAGTGAGGATGCTGCTGTCAGTGAAGCTGAAAGGTTTATTCTGGCAGAAGAACAACTTCGAATCCACGTACAAAAAGTATTACGAGGCACTGAGACTAACGAGCAGGTTAACTTCTTGTTAGAGAATCCAACCACACTTGATACCGTTAAGGAGTATTTCAAGACTTACCTTACCAAGGTAACATACGCTAGAAAACTTAAAGACGTGTCCCCTGAAATGAGGGATGCAGTTAACAGAGTAGTGGCTGAGGTGCGAGCTATGGAAGCAGGCTACAGGCTTACTCCTAATGGTATGCACTTTGATATCAGCAACCCTGAGGGAGGTCTTAACCAAATCCTCAGACAGTTGGAGATGCATCAGTCTATTACTCCACGAGATGACGAGGATACTACGAGACTACAATCAAGGGTTGGCTCTGACACAGACCTGAAGTTATCTGACTTTGATGTAGACTCTTTCCCAAGCGAGTTCGATTTATTCAAGACCAAGGGTGGCAAGATCAAAGGTGCTCCTCCCCAAGTTAAATCAGACAAGGGAGTAGAGAAGTTAATGGACAGGCTCAAGCAACTGACCATAGAAGGAGCTGTAGGTAGATTCTGGTATGAAGATGCTGCCGACAAGATCCTAGAGATTACTAATGGAGACCTAGTAGAAGCAGAAAAATTTACTGCCCTTCTCGCTATCTACTCACCACAGACAGGTGTTGAAGTTAATACTTACTTTGCTGTCCGTGCTTACGAGCAACACGCAAATGGAGTTTCTCGCGCAGGTCTTAAAGTTAAAACCAAAGTGCAGGATGATAAAGCGAGGGCAGTTCTGTATGATAAAGCACCTTGGAAGGGGCGTAAGACAGACAACTTCTACAAGAACTTAATGTTCCACTTGGTTTCGAAAGCATCTCCTGAGGAGTTAGCTTCGATGCAGATAGACACAGAGTTCCTTAACGATATTCAGCAGCCAGTAACTGTAGACATGTGGGTTTACAGAGCCATGGGATATGACACCATTGGTCTTACGGATGATAAAGGACAGGGTGCGTTTGGGTTTTCTGAGAAACTAATCAACAGACTTGCATATGCTCTCAACCAAAACAGAGCACCCGAAGCTGCTCCTTTCCAAGCACACCAGATACAGGCTATGCTTTGGACAGCAATTAAAGCTAGGTCAGAAGATAAAGATGTTAAAGAAAAGACTGAAGCTCAGAGTATAAGAGCAGGAGATCTTAAATTAATTTATCCTAAAGGTAAGAAGATCAGAAAGTTTACAAGCAAAGAGGGTGAGCGTAAACATCAACTCAGGTGGACAAAGAACGCACTCGCCGCAGAAGGAGTAGACTTTATCGAAGCATCTCGCTCGTTTGATTACTTCGTTAATTCAATGGGACTCACGGCAACGTGGGAAGTTATTGCGTCTGAGCAAACACCAATAGGTAAAAAACTTGCGGCTATGACTCCTGAGCAGAAGAGGTCATTCACTCAGCAGGCTATGCAACTTATTGTAGATCCTGTTACTGGTGAGGATACTCTTGCTAGAGATTTAGGCATAGCAATATCTACAGCTAGAATGTCTATGGGTGGTTACGCTGGTGGGGTTACTCCGAATGTATTGTCCACCCTTTACCCTAACAAACCAGCAGGTGATTACGATGATGACGCGATCCGCGCTTATGCCAGATCACTACAGTATATCTTCATGCAAGATGCTGTGCCGTGGGTGAGGTACGTTAAGAAGAACAAACAAGATGTTCACTACAGAGTTCTTAAAGGTGACAAGGCAGTTCAAAAAGGTGGCAAGTTTGCAACTCAAGAAGAAGCAATAAAGTTTTCCCAAGAAAAGAATGCTACCATTGACACACCTCAAGTTGTCAAAGTTGATGGGGGTTATCAGATCCTTAATTCAAAAGGCAAGCCTTACAAATTAAAGAGTAAGGAAACCAATAAGATGGAAGAGATTCCTGTCTTTAAACCAGACGAGGACACTTTAAGGAACGAGCATCAAGATGAAGACGGAATCTTCGAAGATGGTTGGGATGAAGCAAGGGTTGTCAGAGATGCAGATAGCAATGCTCAGTCAGATGCCGAAGAGTTTGCCAACAAATCTATTTTAACTTATGTCGCAGGTAACGAACAGTCACACGGATTTATTCTTACTTTCGACGAAGACCTAACCGCAGAAAAAGAACAAGAGATACAAGACACCTTGGGTGATATACACCCAGACTTAGGGTTCACAAAAATAGACAGTAACCAAATTACTGTGATCAACTTTAAGATCGACTATAAAGATATGCTCCCTGAGTTGACAGACGATACGTTCACAACTAAGCTAGCAGAAAGATATGAAGAACAAGCAACCTTTGAAGAAATCACAACAGTCGGAGAATACGGATTCCACGACTGGGACGCCGATAAAGAAGGGGAGGGGATACTTTCCCTCAGCCCCCGACTCACACCCGATATTCAGCAGAAAGTTCGCGATAGGAGGGAGAGGTTTCTCCAGACCGCGTCGGACACAGAAGGAACAGTAACCCCAAGGTTACAATCGCGCTACGGTGCGAACTCCTATATACCCAAGGAGATAGACGCTGCGTCAGTAGACTTCAGCAACTGGGTAGAGATGCTGGACATCCCACTCATGGAGTTTGGGACGTACAAATCTCCGTCTAGTATATTCAAGAAGTTAGTCAAAGGTTACGCTGACCGTGACTTAATACGTCTGAAAGAAGAGCGTGATTCCTTTGTTAGGGAAGCCAAGAAACTCGCTGAAGATTTTAAACAAGAGCATGACAGGTTAATCAAAGACGCAGAGAAGAACGGAATAGAGATACCACCGGAACTTATTTCTCGTGCGTCTGGATCAAATCAAGGGACGCAGTTAACTGATGAACAAATAGATAATGTCGAAGCTCGATTCAATAAAGAGAGAGCCAAGGCCAACAGAGCAACCGACCCCAAGAGGCGAGCACTACTGCTGGAAATTGCTGAGAAAAACAAATTACAAAACGCCAAGAATCTGCGCCTAGAAAATAGGAAGGTGTTACTTGCCGATAGAGATCAGGCATTAAAAGATCTCGTAGCTATCTCACCGGAGGCACACAAGATGATCCTCAACTTACGTAAGTTGATCGATGATCTATCTGCCAAGGGCAACGAATTGTTTAGTGATTTCATCCAAGGTAAGGATGAGTTCAACGCTGTGTTCGACATGAACGGCGGCCTCTACATCACGAGGAGGTATCGTATGTTTGAGGACAATGATTACTTAGCTAGGGTTCGTGATGAAACAGATCCTACCTATGCTCAAGAAAGACAGGACGCCATCAATTACTTCGCCAAGCAATACATGGATTACCATGTGGCAAGGGAGATGGAAAAAGGACTCAGTAAAAAGGATGCACGATTCAATGTGCAGTTAGACTTAGAAGAGAAAGGATCTTCTGCCAGAACGAAAGGCAAGGACTTGATGACTGAGTTCCTTAATGCGTATGAGAAGAATGCAATTACCAAGGAGCTAGATATCTATCAATCAGCAGATGGTGGGCGCAGCATAATGATGAACGAGAAGAAGTTCAAAGGTAGCGTCCTCAATGCACTCGCCAAGAATCTTAACCAGAAGCAGAACATCCCATCACCTATTAGAAGATTGCTTGGGGAGTTTGGAGATGAGTCGGCGGCTGGCAACTTAGCTCACACTCTTGTCCATACCTCTACGGTCATGGCTAACCAAGCCTTCTTTAACAGAATTGTTGAGTATGGGACTAAGGGTAACAAGCCTTGGCTGGTTACAGCAGAGATGATTGAAGAAGATTTAGATCTTCCAGTGTCTCAGCAAAAATATACAGGCTGGCAAAAACTTAAAGGTGATGGAGGGCCAACAGATTGGAACCCACTCAAAGGCTATTACACCAGACCAGAAATCGTTAAGGAGTTTGATGACCTAATCAACATGTCCAAGGCAGAGGTTGTCAGCAAAGAGACAAGCAACCCAGCTTTGTATGTCGCCAGTAAATTACTTGGGTATCTCCATAGGGGAACTGGTTTATCTTTGGCGTCCAAGACTCTTGGTTCACCGGGATTCTATGTCCGTAACATGTTAGGTAATGCGATGTTCTTTGGCCCGATGCAGGGTTATGTAGGTGGAGTTGGTAAAGCCTTTGGAGAAGTAAGTGGTGTGAGCAAGGCATTACTGGGCGATGCAGAAGGTAGTAAATCCATGATAGTCAGGGCCGCAATGGGGTCTAGGGCAGCTATGGATGCAGAGCTTACGGTATTAGCTTCGATGAATGTATTCGGAGATGAACTAGAAGCTAACCTCCTAAGGGATTTGTTAACCGGAAAAATGACCATACCTGATGCAGAATCTCAACTTGCTAAAATAGCGAAGAAGGTAGAGGGCGTAGTAAAGGTAGGGAATAAAGCTTACGATAGCGCAGTGGGCATGGCTACTAGACTTGCTTCTGCGATGGATGCTTACTACAAGATCGGGTTGTATGAGTTTGAATTAGACACACTGTTAAGGGCGGCCAAAGCTGACCCAGCAGGTGGAGAGTTCGCGAGACTGCTAGACGCGGATGGCAATCCTTCAGTAGATATGAAGAGAGCGGCGGCTCTCAAAGTTAAGAAAGTATCTCAGTCTTATAGTCAAGCACCTCCAGTAATCAAAGCTCTTACCCGTCACCCAGTCGGATTGCTCGTCGCTCCGTATGTCAGGTTTGCGGCAGAGATCCCCAGAGTTACTGCGAATACTTTCTCTTTGATTAGGGAAGAAAAAAGACAGGGGAAAACAAACCCCGTCATGAGAGCACGATACAGGAAAAGGCTATCGGGCATGATCGGGACAATGTCCTTCACGTTCGCAGTTCCAGCATTCCTCAAACTCTTAGCTGGCATAGGTGAAGATGAGGATGAAGCTTTGAGATTGGGTATGCCTTTCTACTTGAGAGATCACACCTTCTACTATCTCAAAGAAAAGGACGGGGATGTATGGTCATTAGATCTTACGTATCTCAACCCCTTCTCAGTTATCGCTGACCCAGTAGCTAGATCTTTTGAAGCACTGTTCGATGAGGGCGAGATAAACCCACTTGATGCAGGAATAGAATTAGTCACTGGTTTATTTAGGCCATACTTCAACGAGCAGATATTATCTGGTGCTGTGTCAGATGTTATTTCAAATAAAAACCAGTACGGTGATAAGATCCTGTATGGAGATGATGTGCCTAAGAACGTGCTCAGGGGTTTCAAATACATTTGGGAGAAAGCATATGAACCTAGAGCGTTAGCAAAACTTCGGCAGGCTTATCGATCAATCGAAGGAGATAATCCTTCGAACGATATGTTCACTAGCCCATTAGGAGTTATCTTCAGTGAATTCCTTCCAGTCAAACCACACAAGCTAGATCTCAATAGCTCACTTAGAAATTATCTTAGAACTCACACAGAAGATTATCGGGAAATAAACTCCAAACAAAATGCTTTGCTGAGTACGAAGTCCAGTATGCTGGATAGTGATATATTCGATATCTACGATAACATCTACACCACTCGATTGAGTATGAACAATGAGTTCCGTCGGATCATGAGAGCTTACAACAATTTAGGAATAAGTTGGAATGAGATCTCAGCACAGGCGAAGTCGCGTGGAGTTAGCAAAGAAAGATTAACGTTGAACTACAACGGTTGGATGAACCGCCCTGTCTTATCTAAATTCATAGAAGACAGGTTAAAGACAACCCCTGTTGGGAGACAACGATCCCGTAAGTTCTTTAACTACGGAAACAAATACGATAGGTATATTCCATTAGAAGATTAATTATGAAAGGCGTAGCACACTACAAAAAAGACGGCACCCTTCACGAGGGTGGGACTCACAAAATGCCAAATGGAGAACTCCATACTGGCGACAAACATAACTCATCGAGTGTTAAACTTTTTCACTTCAATGAACTCAGCCCTTCTGCAAAGAAGGTTGCTAAAAAACAAAACAAGACAATGCCAAACAAACCAAAAGCAAAGAAAGCAGCTAAAAAGAAAACCGTTAAAAAGAAGAAGGCCAAGCCAATGTCCTTCAATCAAGCGGTCGAAAAAAGGATGGGTGGATACTAAAGTATCTGCTGCTTGATGGCGTTAGTCATCTCTTCCTTCAAAGCATCATAGTTTTCTTCAGAGCAAGCTCCCTCGTGAGGGGGCTTTTGCTGTTGTCTTTCTTGATGGAGCATTGCCTTCGCAAGTATGGCGTAATTGATAATGTCTTCGCATGCATCATCAACCGTTTCTCCTGATACAGACAGCTTGCCATCGTTGGTGAAAGTTTTTATGCGTTGAATTTTGTCCATAACACGCATCATGATTCCTACTACAGGATGCACGTCTAAGATTGTAGAACAACGGAAGTTAGCAAACACGTCATCAGCTTCTTTGCCTCCTGTGTAATCGTTATTCTTGTGTTCCATTATACTACGACACCTGTCTGTAGTCTCTTGGTGTAGATCAAGTAGTTGTTTTAGCGTCATCGATTCCCTTTAATATTTTTGTTAGATACACAGCAGACCTCAAGCAGAGTTTCTTTGTTGATTCAGATTCAGGATCAGAGATCAACTCAGCCCCAGCTATTTCTTCTCCCTCATAGTTTTTCCACAGTGCCCACACTCTTATAGTTGATGGGTCTACGTAGTCTTCAACCACCTCGCCTTGAATGAGCATGGGCAAATCAAGGTTTGGTTTCCGGTAAGTTGCTCTAATTATGTGCCGCATTAAATTCTCCTTGAGTTATTTTATGGACGGCTTCTTCAATCTTTTGAAACAAAACATTTTGCGTATTATAATTAGGGCCAAAATGTTCAGAGCCTTTGCAATCTTCAGAGGTTAATTGATGGCCGCATATCGCTATGATGCTTCTGATAAACAACGCTAAGTGTATCGGTTGGTGTCCACGAACGCACCGAATACTTGCTGATGGTGTGAAAGCAATGATGCTCCATCCGCTAGGATTCATTGGGTGATCATCTTTCTTTGCTTTGATGGCTACGGTTATTGGTTCATCTCCCATGATAGGGGATTCAATTTGAACAACAGTGGCCGTTGTGTTTTCTGGTTCTTTCATTTTAGTAGTGTGTTGTATTCAGTTCGCATGGGCGCGAGTGGTGAATAATATTCATGTTGTCTAGTTTCTTATTAATCGCTTCCATCACATACTCTTCAATCGAGCCGTGTGAAAGTAGCACCTTCTGTAGTGCGTCAGACTTAGCTCCATTCCTGTGTATCCGACCAATCACTTGAGCAAATTCCTTGGCGTTGAAGCTAGGTGAAATCAAAGATAGTCTGGGTCTGTTACCCAAAGTATCGTGAAGCGAGATACCAGTGCCTCCCGTGGCAGCATTGATGACAAGTAAGTTCGTCTCATCTCGCTGGAATGAGTCTATGTATTCAGTGCGCAGATCTGCTGGGGTAGACCCATCAATGTATTCGCAACCCAGCATGGAAGACAACTCCCGTAAACTTTCCGTGAAGTTGAGAAAGATAACCACATTGTATCCTTCTTCCACGGCGTCTTGTGCCATGGGTGCAATGTCTTTTATTTTGAGTATCTCACATTCCTGTCGTGCCCGAAGAATCTTAACGATGATTGGTTCGTCATCTTCTTCCTCTCTGCTTTTCATATCATCAGACAAAGTGCCGTCTTCGATATACTGCTTTATGTCGGCAGCATTCATGTTGAGTTTCTTGTAGGACTTAACGATCTTAGCGTTGTTGCTAAACTCAATAGGATCTACCAGCACTCGGTTATCTCTGAATGAATCAGGGAAGTCAGCCACTGTGAGACCGTGCGTGTTAACACCATACATTGTCTCCCTCATTTTGTGTAAAGCAAAGACAGGGTCTACCATTTCATACCCACCCCAGTGACCGCGCTTGCACTTTAGTCTGTGCATCCATTGGAAGTAGCTGGGCTTTCCACCACGGGACATGTCATTGCTGTGCAACCGCAGCATGTAACCCAACGGCCTCATCTCCATCGGAGATTCACACGGGGTTCCACTCATACCATGAATCCTGTAACCCTGCTTAACGAGGGCGATCAACAGGTTGGCGTTCTGTGTCCACGGCCCTTTGAGTTTGTGTATCTCATCTATCAGGATGAGAGTGTTGTTGCCAACCACCCAACGGAAGTTCTTCTTACCCACCTTGTTGACGTATGGGGTGGTTCCCCTACGCAGCTTCTCAACATTCAGTATAAAGGTTGGCTCGATCCCACACTCTTTTAATTCTGCTTCCCACGTAGGGAACACAGCCTTGGGGCATATCACTGCGACACTGTCAAAAGGCCCACGCTCCAATACTTCTTTAGCTACCCGTGCCCCAACTACAGTCTTACCTGTCCCCATCTGTGAGGAGTCCAAAGTATTCTGACCATTGAGTAGGTTGCCAACAAAGAAATCAAATGCCTCAGATTGTTTTGGGAATAATGATTTCATTTCTGTTAATTGCTTTATCGTGCCATTGCTTAGTGCGAGGACAGTAAGTAGCAAACTCTAAACAAACTTGTGTTTTATGCAGCCTCCTCCTCTGTTGGTGACGATAATCATTTAGCAGAATTCTCTGCATCGGATTCAATTTTATTTTTTTATTCATAAGATGTCGTTGTTTGCCCAACAATAATGTTGAACTCTTCTAGTAAATTATCTGCCTTCTCCGTCATGTCATAGCCAATCTCTTCTATGTCATCGATAGGATCGTCAAAGTATTCTTTGAGATCTGCTATGTAGTTTTCTAAAGACTCGATTAATGCTGTTGCTGTTGGGTTCTTCTCCATAATTATTTTCCAAGTTGTGACGCAGCCGCCCAAGTAGAGATGACAGACAAACACTCTTTGAATGTTTTGTTCCCATCTAAATATTCCCACTCACCATTGGCTTGTTCCCATATCCCCCACCTATAATCTTTACCTAGTGTCCCGTATGGGTGGGGCCTGTTGAAAGCTCCAACTCTAGTTGAGTCTTCCACCCTGTAGTTGTTATACTGCAAGTCGATAACTTCATACAGACCCCTGCTCAACTTACGAACCAACATGGTTAAAGATTCACGGTGCGCGATTCATCTATCTCCCTATCAATAGCGAGTAGATCTTCGACGGCTTTCAAGACTTCAACTTTAAGTTTGTAGTCAATGTCAGCGATAGCCAGCTTGGCTTTTATTTCTCCGGCAGTCCATGCTGGATCAGTTGCCATGACTCTGGCGTGGGTAGTCCGGCGCACACCTTTAGGTGCTACTGTCAGGGTGTCGGGAGTGAACGCAGGTTCTTGTTCTTTAATCAAGCTCTCCATCTTCTGACGGATGACAGCTTTGTGACGCTTCTTGCGGAGTGTAAACTCAAGTGAAGGTTCAAGTGATGCGATGAATTCTTCACCATTTAATTCCACCACACGATGGACTGCTTTGTTTAATGGAGTAGCCATAGTTATTTATTTATTCAGGTTAAGCCGAAGTATATCCGACCAGATTTATTTGTCAATACTTTTGATTAGTAACCGTGAGGCAGATAGCTATAAGGATTCTCCCTCATGTCATCCAAATCGGAGAGATATGGCTGACCGTTCTTGCCCTTGTCATAAAAGCAACTCTCACAAAAGATGGCATCTTCCCATTCGTGAACAAAACGCTCGTCGTGTTCCCAACTGATGGCGTCAGGTGACAGAACATTCTCTGCCCCACAGCGGTGGCATTGTTCTACTTCCCAATCCAAGTAATCTTCCTCTTCCTCTTCCTCTTGTTTCCGTTGCAGTTCCAAGTAGAGATCAACAGGATTGTCGTATGGTTTACAGGATACATGGAAGAATCTACAGATTAAAACGATTGAGATGAACCACGCAATTAAAAGTAAAATAGTTATCATAGCTTTTGAAAATAGTTAGTCGGAGCCTGCCCCCTTAGCATCGTAACCCCCACAGCACAGATGCCTAACTCCATGACAGGGGACAGGCTCAATTGTTTACCCCTTATCTGGATCGTTAACATAGCAGGGGTCAATCCATTTAATCAAATGTTTTGATCGGCCCTTGCCTGCCCACACCCCACGGAAATGTCCCTGCCTCCAATGGGCACGAATCTTACCGCGCTCGCCGTAGCCTTTTGATTTCATCTCGGCTCCATACTTGCGGCCGATGTAGCACGGTGACCATTTGTTATCGTTCATCAGCTTGCCACGCCTCACCCTTGCAGGCTTCAACAATCTGCTGTTGGTCTCCACCTCCTGAGGTTTGGCGGCCATGAACAGTAAGAGCTTTAGTGTGAACTCAGTTAACTGGCGAGCCTCACGTAGACTTTCCTCAGCTTGGTTGCCTTGGAAATTTTTCCGCGCATTAAGTGGGTGACTACCATCCATGCGTTCCAGCTCGTGGGAATACAGGAAGTCGAGGCAATCCTTGGCAGAGATGTCTAGTAAAGGAAACCGGATGGGCATGTTCTCTCCGCTCTTTGTAATGCCCCCTATGTTGAGGACAGGAGCCAGCTCCACGCCGTCAGGGAACCTTCCCTTTTGTTGGAAGAACCCAGTCCAGCTATCCCTGATCTGCTTCCAACTACCTTCCCCATCTTTGGTGACCAGCTTATTTAGATTATTGAGATCCTCTTTACGGATGCCCCATCTTTGTAAGTCCAGTTCGCTGACGGCTCGAAACTCTTTCGAATAATTGGTGTGGCAAATTGTGAATGATCGGCACACTGCGATGGCAATCACGGGGTCATTATCCTTGGAGTCAGTGATGTCTATCCCCTTCGGCAGGGACACGGTGAACGCAGGCATGGTGAAAAGAGTTTCACTCATGTCCACGGAGTCATTGTAATGGCTGCGGTTAATCATCTCAGCACATGTTCCATCTAAGAAGTATGTCCTCCAGTCAAAGCTGTGCAGCTCACGGTCAATGGTGTTCCACGTATCATAAGCGATGTCCTGTGTGACATCTGAAACATCCGGTTCGGTAGCAAACATAGTCTCAAATAAACTTACGCCCAGCAGGGTGGGGTCGTAGTTTTTGCCGTCGAGGTTGTATGTTTTTGGGAAGAGCCTCTGATACAAATTTTCCCTGTCCAGCTTTTCAAATGCTGGGTGGTATCCATGCTGAATGAATCCGTAAATCATTTTGCGCATGAGCTTGGAGTTGTCACACCACTGCTGATCGGGTGTGAGGCCATACATTTCCGTTGTCGCTTCTTGTCTAGTCATAATTCTACGAGTTAGTGTTTGAATGTTCTTGTCTCATGGCCGTGAGTAGCCCCAGCGCGTCTTGTCTAGAGATGCTTACGCATTTGTATCTGTATCGCGTCACCATTATGGTTACCAAGTGTGCTGCCTCTTTATCTTTAGGGATTACCAGACCCAGGTTTTGGGTATCGTAATACGTGCCAAAGAGGCTCCGTGTAATGGATATGTTTTCTGTATTCATGATCTACTGGCGGTTGAATGACTCATTCATGCGCTCGATATCAGCCTTGATCTGGGCTGCCTGTTCGCGCTTGTGTTCGATGCGCTGGTCTCGCTTTCCTACTTGGTATGCGAGGTTGAGGAAGAATGCCGCGAAGAATGCGACGAGGATAATTGTAAGGAACGTTTTCATATCAGTTATTCAGTTGAGTTTCCCCACCCCCCGATGCAGGGGGCAGGGTAAAGGGTTAAGGTTACAGGGTGTTGACATCGATGCGCTCGCCGAATGAGTAGTAGTTACCGTATGCTTCGAGCCAGCGATCCTCGCCGTAGTTGAGCCACACGACTGGCTGCTCCGGCTCGTAGCGTTCGATGCGGCTCCAGTGATCGTAGCCGTCAGTGAGGACGATGATGGCCTCGACATGAGGGATGTTCTCCTCGACCCATGCTAGGGCCTTGGCGATGTTGGTGCCGCCGCCGCCGTCGAGTCTGGAGGGGAGACGCTCACCACCAGTTACCTCGATGTGATCGTGAACCTGATGGTCGAATCCTACGAGGTGGATCACCTCAGGATTGACTGAGTCAAAAGCTTCCTGAGTCCGGCTGATCATGTCACCTGCCTCGTGGTAGTTGGAGCCGGAGAGATCAACGAGAAAAGCAATCTCGCCTGCCTCAGTGTTGCCCCTGCCGTGGCAGACAACGCCGCCGCCTTCGAACATTTGATTGTTGAATGGCTTCTTCCAGCCGCCGTCATAATTCTGACGGAGCAGGTCGGTGAGGGTATCGGAAAAGTCAACCACCCCGTCACGATTGCGGCGAGCATTTTCGAATTCGATTGACGTGCCGCCGATGCCCTTCTCTTGGTTGGCCTTGGACTCGATCTCGATCTGCTCATTCTCGATCTCGATCTGCTGGTCAACTTCCTCCTGAGTCTCACCCTCAGCCAGCTCAGGCTCGGCAAGATCGTCGGAGCCTGTGCCTACGAAATCCCCACCAAGAATGTCCTCATCAGTAAGTGGATTCTCAGAATCTCCATTACCTGACGGTGCCCCTTCGCCGTCCTCATCGCCTGCCTCATCACCGGACTCGCCGGACTGATCGCCTGCCTCATCGCCTGCCTCATCGCCTGCCTCATCACCGGACTGATCGACTGCATCATCACCGGACTCGTCACCCTCCTCAGGCTGTGGCTCAGGCTGCTCAGGCTGCTCAGGCTCAGGCTTGTTGAGGTTCTGGTAGACCTGCTCTGCTGAGAGGCTCTCACCCTTGGAGTCGTAAGCGATTGAGATATCGTGGAGAATGCCGTCAATCAATGGGAAAGGAACGAATCCCTCCTCAGCATAGACTCGATCATTGATGCGAACAATGATGGCATTGATCACGTAGTCAGCTGCGACATTGGCAAGGCCATGTTTTTTAAGCTTGCCCAGTCTCAGTGCATGATTCAGGAGAGCGTGTAAGGCTTCATGAATCAGGAGGAATGCAAGGTATCCAACTGGGTTGGAGGTGCGCTCGATCTTGGCGTAGCCTTCAGGATTAAGATACAGGTTGCGGCCATCAGTGGCACCGTAGCTGCCGATTCCCTGAGTCCTCCACGACCATGTCAGGAGGATCAATTTCTGGAAGGCGAGAGGGAAGTAAGATCTGATAAGGCGAAGGGCCTTGGCTAGGGTGTCATCCCCGTTCAGGTTGTAGTCAATTGTAGTATTCATTTTATTGAGTCCTAAGATAATGGATTAATTCTTCAGTGTCAACAGGGTATTTACAGACCTATGGACTTGGCAAGATTGACAGCATCGGCGGCCACTTCTTTGATTTCCTTGGCCTTGGCTACGCGCTCACGGTGAGCGACCTTTTGATCGTCAGCCCAGAGGCCGTCAGTGGATCTGAGGACTGCCCCAAAAGCCTCGGCGATCTTGCTTATGGCCTTGTCACCTAGCCAGTTATCGCGCTCCAGATCACGGGCCTCGTCGAGTAGGGTATCGAATCCCTCAGGACGAAGGCGATTGCCCTTCTTCAAACTGGCCTCAACTTTGGAAACCTGAGACACTACCGAGTCGAAGAATGCATCGACGCTGGCGCGATGACTTTCTATGAGCTGTTCGCGCTCGA
>MDTC01212032.1_pt1 | contig 41416 bp, 42 predicted proteins | sample 811181 | NCBI WGS metagenome assembly MDTC01 (sample SAMN05326644, study PRJNA326480) | marine metagenome | isolation source: seawater | place: Pacific Ocean: North | collected 2011
AAAAGTGCCACCTGGATAGCATTTCCTGCCGGGACCCAGTTCACCGTTGGAATCTTGTTTGATCTGCGATAGATGAGAAAGCTGACGGCGGTGAACAATATCATCAGGTTAACCGCTGTATTCTTGGCAGGCATAATACCCAGGGGGCCAAGATACTTGTGGTATGGACCACCCAGTGCCTTAAGCTCTTCGTTAGTCAGAACCAGTGTGTGTGGTGTGAACCAGACCAGGAATGCAGCAACGATTACCAGGGCGATGTATTTAACGTAAGGGTTGTAACGGTAGGCGCCTTCACTTCTACCCATTCCGCACCAGAGGTAGTAATTTGCAGCAATGAACAGTGTGCCTATTAGTACGGCCTGGATTATGAACAACCAGGCGAACACACCACCCATCAGCGTAATGCCCATCTGCTGGCTATAGGCGTAAATCTCTGCAGTAAGGTAGTAGCCGGCGAACGGCAGGGGCAGCAGGGCAATAATGGCTATAAAGTTTGCGTTGTATCCCATCCAGTCATAGTGCGCACGTTCCTCCTCATCTGAAGCTGACAGGAACTTAAATGCAGCGTAGGCCCCGACCACTGAACCACCGAAAGCCACATTGGCTATAACCCGGTGCAGGTTGATGGGGTTCCACAGGAAATTGTGAATAGCAGCCCAGGTATCACCGCTGAACGTGCCAGCCGCATCAATACCGTTGGGGCTCATCATAAAGGTTAACCAGGCATTCGCCAGGAACATCAGAAGGGTGCCCACGGCATTAAGTGCAAGTCCCAGCGTCAGATGGATCCACTTTCTGTTTGCACCCTGTAGCCAGTGCCAGCCATAGTAGTAGAGATAGAGGATCGCACTTTCAGCAAAGAAGAGCAGCGCATAGGCGAACATACTCTCACTGAATATCCCGGTCAGATAGTTCATCACGTGGGGATAAAAGATGAAGAGGTTAAATGCGAGCAACCCTCCGAGTATTGCGGTCAGCGAATAGGCAGTAATGCTGACCTTGATGAATTCATAGGCCATCTCGTCGTAGCGCTGGTCGCGGGTCCACATGCCAATGGCTTCGATAATGAAGACAAAAATTGGAACCGCCAGTACAAAAGCCGCAAACCACAGGTGAAGCTGGGCGGCGAGCCATACGGCGATCCTGCCATTGACCCCGGCAATTTGTGGGTAGTCAGAGGCATCCAGCTCGGGCACTGTCACTTGGGAGACATCGCTCACTTCTTCAGCGAGAGACATATCCGGAACCAGGAGGCAAAAAATTACGAAAAGTGCCATTAACGGCGTTGATCGTACGACGTAATTGATCACTTCTTACTCCTCGGTGACCGCTTCGTGAGCGGCCCCATCCAGTTCAAATATCAAAGATAAGCCCTGCATGTCCATGACGACATAGTCCATGGTCACAAAAACCAGTGAGAAAGCGACGAGGCCTACTGCAAATGCAACTATTGGGGACTTCATTTACTACCTCACAAAAACCAGATAAAAAGACCAACGATAGCAACGAGGGTCAAAAAAAATATCGTTGGGCCGATCCAAACTTTAGAACTTTCACTATGCATAAGAACTTCGACTCACAAGAGCTTCAATTTGTAAGAACTTCAGATTACAAAAAAGTATAGGATGAGAATGATGACGACCGCGTTTATCAGCATGCCGATAAATATCAGGATGTCCGCGAGGTTTTTGCCCTTAAACGTCCAGGGTTTTTTGTCCTCCCGCACCTGCTCGCTCACCTAGGGCGCACCCTTACATTTGCAAAAACCTCTTAGTACCTGCACCAGGCCATCGACTTCCTGCCCGGTCAATGTCTTGGACCAGGGTGGCATTAGTGCAGATTTGCTTAGGGCCGGGCCACCGTCAAGAATGACGTTCTTGATATCGGCGTCCGAGAGCTTCTCCATCTCGGCGGTCTTGGTAAAGTTTCTGGGGTCGGTGGCAAAATCGGCGGTGACATTCGGACCATCCCCTTCACCACCCAGTCCATGACATTGAGCACAATAGAATTTAAATACAGCTTCCGGTTCTGAGGCACAAGCCGCCTCAGTCATGAAGACAATAAACAGCGAAGCAATTAGTAAAGTTGATTTCTTCATTTTCATTCTCCCTTGAAGCTAGCCACGTAAGAAGAAACAAATTCCATATCCTTGGGGCTTAGTATCCCCTTGAAAACAGGCATCATCTTCACCGGCTTAAAAACTGTTGGCTCCGTCAGATAGGCAAGTATCCAGTCCGGGTTGAGGCGTTTCCCTGCGCCAACCAGGGACGGGCCACTAGCACCTCCCCTTACATTTTTCCTGTCCTCATATTGGTGGCAACCACTGCATGGCATCTTCTTCTTGAAAATTAGTTTGCCCTTGGGGTGAGCCTTGGCTTTGATTTTTCCTGCTACGACCACATCCGATGTGAGCGACATCAGAAAGTCTGCAACCTGTGTCGCATCACCAGCTGAAAGCGCCGGATGATCGCCAGGATTCTTCTCCTCGAGGGAATTGTATTTCATCAGGCGAATAGGTTTTGGTGTGCTGAGCCAGGCTTCCAGCCATGGTCGGTTAAATTTGCTGCCGGCATACCAGAGTTCCGGTCCTTTTTTTGCCAGCTGATCTTCAATCGTTTTTTCCCGCGCAGGTCCCTGCGTATAGTGGCAGTCACCACAGCCATTTGTACCGAACGCTGCTTCACCACCGCTGGCGTCTGCCAGAGCAGGTGATGTCTGAATAGCTACAACCAGCGTTGCGGCCAGTAACAGAAATTTGTTCACATTTTCCACCTTGAATGTATTTGTTTGAATATCTTAAGTTCTAGTCGTCAAATTATTAATGTACTAGCCCAGGAGCAAATTCATGATGCCAGCTCCCACAGTACAAAATATACACTGATCGCATTAAGGGCGAGATATTGGCCGTTCTGCCTCATCCCAGGCCGTCATCAAATGCATATGGCGAATTAAGCACCGGACATTAGCATTAGGAGCATGGTACTTTGTTGATTTAGATCAACGCAACCTGATGCATAGAGACATCATTGCTCTTTAATCTAAATGATCTGAGTGTTTACTTGAAATGTTAATCCACACTTCCTGGCAGTGGGGAAAAACCTTGCAGGTCCCTATTTCAGCAGCAGGACCGCGCAACTGGCCAGGGCTGCAACCTGATAACTGAGTTTGCCCAGCGCGTTCTCTGGCTGGCCGTTTTGAATTCGATGTGAATTCAAAATGATCATGTCAACTTCGTTGCTGTTGGCAAATCTAATTATTTCTGTGGCTCTGCTGCCAATGAGGTTCTCGCTGGTCACGGTAATATCCAGATCACTGAAGCGCTTTTCCCGCGCCAATAACTGTTCGTCTGCCTGGCTGCGAAGTTGCTCAGTAAAATCCTGGACTTCAGAATCCTCGGCGACATCGATGGGTTCGATAACATGTAGGAGCGTAACCCTGGCGGGCGCAGTTGATGCAATCTCAATCGCAGCCTCTATCGCAATCTCATTGCTGTCTGCGAAATTCAATGGAACAAGCAGGTGCTGCAGTTGGTCAAGCATTTCTGAAGTTTTCTCCGTTTTCGAACAATAATCCCGGAAGTCATCGACAGCCATTGGGCCCATACACGATCTGATTATCACCCAGTCTGACCGGACCGTCATTGACCTGAGTCACACCAGATAGAATTGCCGTGACCACATTGTTGGGATGTCACTGGGTATAGCTTAGGCGCAGGTTGTATAGATTCCAATGGCATTTGATCTGCGTCAATATACCGCGCGGAAAACTGTCTACAATACGCCTCAACCAATAACAGCAAGGATTTATAGTCATGGACGAAGATCAGGAATCTGTTCCTCTCCTCCAACGCATTCTGGATAACCCGTTCATTTTACTAGCGATTGGTGTTGCCTTCCCAGCGGTTCTCTATTTGATTTGGGGAATTATGGAGATCGTGAGCGTCCCGCTGGCTAATTAGCCGGAACCCGCTCACGGAATATCAAACACAAAATCAATCACTTGCCGGGAAGCAGCCCGCTTGAATTCAGGCAAGAACTAGGAGTTAAGAAATGACCAGTCTGTCACCGCCGAAAGACAAAATCTGGTGGAATGAACCGATTGAACGCACCGAGTTGATCTGGATCACCATCGTATTCTTATGGGGTCTCGTAATGACTTTCATGATGCCATTCTGGCATGTGGTGGGGGATCAGAACATATCCAGTGAGACCTACAAGACCACGCCTGAAAAGTTCATGCAGCAGACCCAGGCATTTGTGGACGAGTATACGGTTAGAAAGGATGATGGCCCACGGCAATACCCGGTTGTGAAACCACCACCCGGTGGTGATGTGTATCTGGTGGCAAGACTCTGGGATTTTTGGCCCGTTGTCGAGTTAAAGAAAGGCGAATCCTATCGATTCCACCTGAGCTCTCTGGACTGGCAACATGGATTTTCTCTCCAGCCAGCAAATATCAATATTCAGATTATTCCAAAGTACGAGCATGTTGTGACCTTCACGCCTAACAAGTCGGGAGATTACAGTGTGTTGTGTAATGAATATTGCGGCATCGGTCATCACATGATGATCGGCAAGATAATCGTTGTGGAGTAGGGTTATGTCAGAACAATTCAGAATTTGCCCTGACACTGGGCTCAAGCTATACCAATCAACGGAAACACTTATTAAGGCTAATGCGGTCGCTGCTGTTGTGTTTTTACTGGTGGGTGGAATATATGGACTGTTAGTCGGCCTGACACGTTGGCCCGCTGTACACCTGCTGCCCGCCGACTGGTTCTATCTGGCCCTGACGGGGCATGGCCTCAATGTGCTCATCTTTTGGCTTATATTTTTCGAGATGGCGGTATTGTATTTTGCGTCTTCTGTGATACTGGGAAGTCGTCTTGCCGTACCGAAATTTGCGTGGGCGGGGTTTGCGCTGATGCTGATCGGGGCGCTCATGAATAACTATATAGTCCTGAGTGGTGAAGCAAGCGTCATGATGACATCCTATGCACCGATGGATGCGCATCCACTGTTTTATCTAAGCCTTATACTGTTTGCAGTAGGTGCTCTGTTGGGCTGCTTTGTATTTTTCGGCACGCTGGTGGTTGCGAAAGAAGAAAAAACCTATGAGGGCTCTGTTCCCCTGGTCACTTTTGGCGCAATCACAGCAGCAATCATTGCTGTATTTACGATCATAAGCGGAGCAATCATCCTGATTCCCACCCTGCTCTGGAGCCTTGGGTTCCTGGCGGAAATTGATGCCCTGATGTATCGCCTTATCTGGTGGGCTTTTGGCCATTCGTCACAGCAGATTAATGTGGCAGCTCACATTGCGGTCTGGTATGCCATCGCTTCGATTGTTTTTGGTGCGAAACCCATGTCTGAAAAAGTCAGTCGCATGGCCTTTTTCATGTATATCCTGTTTTTGCAGCTTGCAAGTGCACACCACCTGCTGGTGGATCCAGGTGTCAGCTCAGAATTCAAGATGTTCAACACCAGCTATGCCATGTATCTCGCGGTTATGGCCAGCATGGTTCACGGGCTTACTGTCCCAGGTTCCATTGAGCAGGCGCAACGTGCCAAGGGAATCAACGCTGGCCTGTTCGAGTGGTTGCGACGTGCCCCCTGGGGTAATCCGACCTTCTCTGGAATGTTTCTCTCGCTGATCGGGTTTGGTTTTCTCGGCGGGATTTCGGGTGTAACGATGGGCGCGGAGCAGATCAATATCCTGGTTCACAATACTGTCTATGTTCCTGGGCATTTTCACGCCACCGTGGTTCTTGGCACCACACTCGCCTTCATGGCCATGACCTATTGGCTGGTCCCGGTTATTTTCCGCCGTGATCTGATTTGGAAAGGTCTGGCGAGTTGGCAGCCTTATCTGTTCGGCCTGGGTATGGCAGGCGTATCCCTGTTCCTGATGGGTGCTGGTACTCTCGGTGTTCCCCGTCGGCATTGGGACATTACCTTCTCGATGACAGGTGGTGAGGTCTACGAATTCCCCGCAGCCGCCAATACGTTGCTTGCGCTCAATGGTTTGTCGGTTGCGCTGGCCGTCGCGGGAGGTGCCGCCTTCTGTCTTATCATTGTCGGTTCATTGCTGTTTGGCAGGAAGCTCGGGCCGGATGAAAAACTGGCGACACCACATATCGCAACACCTCCCAGTGACGCTGATTACGAGAAACTGGGTAATGGAATTACAGTACCCGGTACACTGGTCCTGGCGCTTGTGTTCTTTGCGGCATTTGCAGTGTATTATTTCATCAACTGGAAATACCTCGCGGAAACCTGGGGTATTAGCTGATTCCTGACTGGGAATTTGTAAGCTAGAAGAACGCCAGGCTCATCAGCCTGGTGTTTGCATTGGGAGAGTTATCAGCAAGGATGCTGGTCAAATAAGAACCCTGAACATGTTACGAGTGAAACCCTGGATTTTCCTGTTGCTGTGCCTGGCATACGCTGGCCTGATAAAGGCTGATGCGAATCATGGACAGATGCAGATGAGTGCCTTTGGCCGTGAAGAGGCGCTCGAGAAAAGTCAGTCTGTGATTGGTCGGCTGGTGGGTAACCACAGGCTCCTGGATACCGCCGGCAAGTACGTGGAGTTATCTTCCTATTCGGGCAAGCCGCTCGTCATCAGCTTAATCTACACCAGTTGCTTCCACATTTGCCCAACTACAACTCAGCATTTGTCGAGCGTGGTTCAAAAGGCACGTGAAGCACTTGGCAATGAGACCTTCAATATCATCTCTGTTGGGTTTGACGTGCATAGGGACAGGCCTCCAGTGATGGAACAATTTGCCAAAAAGCAGAATATTGACCTCACCAGCTGGCGGTTTCTGAGTGCTGATGAAGCAACAATTGGTCGTTTGAGCGAAGATCTTGGCTTCATCTATTATCCGTCACCGAATGGTTTTGATCATCTGATTCAGACTTCCATCATCGATGGGCAGGGGCGGGTGTACCGTCAGGTTTACGGTATGGATTTTGACATACCACTGCTGATTGACCCATTGAAGGCGCTGGTATTCTCTTCGGAAGACAAGGGGTTGGTTGAGGGCGTATCCAATAAGATTCGCCTGTTTTGTACTATCTACGACCCTGCGCGGGACAAGTATCGTTTTGACTATTCCGTATTCATCGGTACATTCATTGGTTTTATGTGTGTCCTGGTCTTTGGCATACAACTGTTTAAGGAGTGGCGGTTAACGCTGCGATCCTGATGCTGAAACCTGTCGCAAAATGTATGGATTGGGTGTTTCCCAACCACTGGAACCCGATGGAGAATCTCGGCGCTCTGTCCTTCTACTTATTCTGGGTCATCACGGCGACCGGTATCTATCTTTTTGTCTTTTTTGAAACCAGCATAGATGGCGCCTGGCTATCGGTGGAAAAGATCAGCAATGAACAATTCTACATTGGCAGTATCATGCGAGGCGTACATCGCTTTGCATCAACAGCCATGGCCGTAACCGTAACGCTCCATTTGATCAAGGAACTGCTGTTGAAACGCTACGCGGGTGCGCGCTGGTTTTCCTGGGTCAGTGGGGTTCCACTGCTTTGGCTTCTGTTTGCTTCCGACCTGGGTGGTTACTGGCTGGTGTGGGATGAAAAAGCCCAGTACATTGCAATGACAAGTGCGGCACTGTTTGATGCCATTCCGATCGTCGTTGAGCCGATGGCATTCGGCTTTCTTAGCCAGGAGGTGGTGAGTGACCGGTTCTTTACGCTACTGATTTTTTTGCATGTGGGTATTCCTTTGGCATTGCTGCTGGGGATGTTCTTTCACCTCCAGAGAATCAATCATTCCCGGTCTATACCAAGAAGGCGGCTGGCCGTCAGTGTTCTAGTAGCGCTGATTGTTATTTCCCTGTTGATGCCTGCAACCAGCATGCCCCGGGCAAATCTCGACAAGGTATTAGGGCCGATTGAGATGGATTGGTTCTATATGAACCCGTTCCCCTTCATTGATATGTGGGGTCCAGGTGTTGTCTGGGCAGTCCTTGTCTCTTTTTCTACGTTACTGCTGCTATTGCCCTTGACCGCCCGTGCTACACGCAGCATTGCCAGAGTTGATCCTGATTATTGCAATGGCTGTGGCTGGTGTTACCAGGACTGTCCCTTTGATGCAATTTATATGAAGCCCCATGACTTTATGAAGAACCATATGCAGGCGGTTGTTAAAGAAGACTGGTGTGTTGGCTGCGGAATTTGTTCCGGTGCCTGCCCGACGGTCACGCCTTTCAAGCGGTTCAATGAGGCGAACAGCGGAATAAACCTGGTGGATCGCGTGAACTTTGATGTTTTGTCAGAAGCACGTGAAAAACTCAGGGAAAGAACCACTGCAGGAAAAATACTGGTCATTGGTTGTGATTACGGAACAGACGTTCGGCAGTTTGAAGATGAGCAGGTTGTTGCAGAAACTCTGGAGTGCATTGGCCAGTTGCCCCCTTCCTTCATGGACTATTTGTGTCGCAGGGAGGATGTGGAGGCAGTACTGATGACCGGCTGCCGGTCTGATGATTGTTACCACAGGCTAGGTGTGGAGTTGCAACAGGAAAGGCTTGTTAGGTTGAGAGAACCACATCTTAAATATGCTGATGTCAGAGACAGGATAGGAAAATTGTGGATAGGAAAGGGGGGCGAGAAAGAAATCAGATCGCACCTTACAGGAATTAAAAAGCAGCTGGAGGAAGAGGGTGTCTAAATTGCTTGTTACCTTATCCGAGCTGGGGGCGCCGCGAGTGATTGCGCAGGCGACCTTTTATCTCTTTATCGGTCTCTTGATGGCTTATCTCAGCACTTCACCCACCTATCAGTATGCTGACGATACGGCAGTGGAACTAAAGCTGGTTATTCGCCACAGTGGTTTATTCATAGGGGAGTGTCGACCCATCAGTGAAGCGGAGGCAGGGAAATTGCGACCCAATATGCGTGCGCCGCAGGTTTGTCCAAGGGAAAAGTCTTCAATGAATGTATCCCTTGCCGTAAATGATGCGCCTTTCCATGAAGGCGTAATCAAACCAGCTGGTCTGCATAACGATGGAGTCCTCGCCCTCTACAGGCATTTCACCCTAGTAGCAGGCAAGATATCGGTGCGGCTGGCCATAGAGAATGGAAAGGATGGGTTGCGGGTCTTTGAACAGGTAATCGATGCGAACCCGGCAGATGTTTTGCTTCTGCAATACGACGATGCGGGCTTTCGCTTCTCAAAGGCTGCCGAGCGCGGCGCAGGGTAGATAGCGCCTATCCGATTTAGTACTGCGCCAGGGGCAGGTTAGCTGAGAGCAATGTCAATCTTGGCTTGAAGCGTACTGGTAGACAACTGCCAGAAGTAGCAGCAAAGACCAGAAGTTATGTATCCAGGCACTGAGAAGCGTCGGTTCTTCCAAAATACCCAGGGCGATCAGCCCAACCGTAATTGTTAGGATAGAAATTACCGTTTTCCTCGTATTTTTATGATTCAGCGTGGCCGAAACGATGAGAGAAATGCAGAGCAGTATTGCTAAGAAGTGATGTCCCCATTCGATTGATAAACGCACATCTGATAACAGCAGCCTTCCATCAGATTCCGTTAGTTCCGTCCTAATATTGAATGCATTACCCATCTGTTCGACTGACAAGGGTCCGCAGTCCAGGAAACCTGTACAGGTGCCGGCGGCGAAATTCCCGCTTACCCAGGCGCCTGATGCGATAACAATAGTAACCAGCCATATGTTGGCAAGGTTCAGCCAGCGCCTGGTTGTCATAGGGGCATTACCGGGAGGGTTGCGCAGTCGCAAAACGAGCAACCAGACGATTGCAGTCGTCAACATTCCGCCGGTAAGGTTTGCCAGGGTAACAGCCGGAAGTAGAATATTCGGCGTATTGATGCCCACCAGTGCCAGAAGAATCGTTAGTGCAAAACACACTGTGGCAAGTGTCGGCCGTATGTGAATCTGCTGCCGATACAAGAGGCTAGAGAGCATTAGCAGGGTAGCGACAACGGCAAAAGTACTGGCCATGAGTCGATGCAGCAATCGCAGACCTCTGTTTTCGTCGTCTGCGGTGATAGTAATACCAGGCTCGGGGTCAATGGCGTAGTTTGAGGCCTGACAATCGGGCCAGGGTGAACACCCAATGCTTGAACTAGCCAGTCTGATGTAGGCGCTCAGAAAAGTCATGGACAGGATCAGAGTCAACGCGATGACCGAAAGCGCTAATACGCGACGTTCTATATTGTTCACGGTTTGATGCTTCTCACTGGTTCCCCATGACAATGGTCGTACTTTGTTGGGTCAATGATCTATATGCTGGGAGCCTGATTGTAACCGCGTCACGGGACCCTGTGAGACCAATGGTTCCGGTCTCCCTGTTTGGCTGCTCAAGGATGGCAAAACCGCCGCCGGGCGCCTTCCTGCCCATGGGGTTGATCAGCCGAATCCAGCCGGCAGAATTCTCTGGAAGTGGCATCAATCGGCGCTTTCCATGATTGAGTTCATGCCTGTCGAAGCTCCTCTGTACGATGTTGATTGCTTCCTGGTAAGTCGTCAGTGTTTTCGTCTCTGACCTTTCCGGTACATCTTTCATTGCCATTGGAACGATAACAGCCGGGACACCGAAAATTATTACTAAAAGTACGACACCGCCTATGCGGAGCAGGATGTCCTGTGTCTTGGTATCCATTGGGTCATGTCCAGACCGGGTCACGTCCAGACAAACGTTTCCGGCACTGGTATTTGTCTGTCTCAAAAAGTTGAGGATTATTTTAGTGGCCAGTATAACCAGTTGTGAAGTATGCAGGTATCTTGAATCAGGCATATTCAACGGCAATGGTATAAAAAAAGGCTGGTCAGTTCCCGTCTATAAGACGTTCACTGGACCAGCCTTGTATTTCAGCTGTATCTACATGATCAGAACTTGGCTGTTACCATGAACCAGGCCTTGTCCGTATCAACAGAATGCCCGTCAGAGTCGTATGCACTGTACTTAAACAGTATCGACCAGTGGTCATTGATCTTCTTGCCAATCGCAAGGTCAATCTCACTGCCATAGTCACCACCACCACTCTCAGCGGAATAATCATGGTAGACAAACGTAACCTTTGTCCCGGCTACCTTGCCGCCAATCTTGAGAAACGTATCCTCAACCCCGCCGGCTGGCGTGCCAAGGAACTTATCATTCCAGCCCTGGTGTGCATGCAATGTTGCAAGTGGTGTTCTAAATACACCGCCTGAATCGGCTTCCAGCACTTCATGGTTGATAGAGACCGTGACAGCGGGCGTTTTCACACCGATGGACGCCAGAAAGTAGCCAGCGGAGTAGTTTGCTGTATTGTCTTTGTAATCCGACTGATCCGCATATTCCAGTGCTATGGGGATAGACCAGCCACCGTCCAGCTTGAATGCATTCTGATAGCGTAATCCAACGGTGGCACTGGAGTTGGCAGGTGAATCCTCGATATCGAGGAAGTAGCCATAACCTACCAGCGAACCGAAGCCATCACTCTTGTACTTCCAGTTCAGCAGCTGTATGGAAGAGTCCCAGTCGGTGGCCTGGACACTACTATTGTCCGGCCCGAATATACGGGATACATTGTCGATATAGGCATAGGTGATGACATTGTTGGCTAATCCTGTCAGCACGAACTTAGCTGCATCATAGGTCTGTTCATTCTGCCGCCAGCCGACACCACCAACATATCGCTGGTTGTCGAGAAGGATACGCTGTCGTCCAAGGCGAAACAGAACATTGTCCGTTTTGTAGTCAAAATAGAACTGATTGAGATTCGTTCCATCGGGATCGGCGATGACTGGGTACTGACCAGCTTTTCCATTTGCCAGACTATTGAAATCATCATCGCCAATATTGGAGACATCATCCATTTCAGCGAAGACGCTAAATCCATTGAAGGAATCTGATTTGAAGTTAATTCGGGTTTTGAGTGTGGATGCGGTGGCATCTTTGCTCATTTTGTCCTGGTCCACGTTTTCAAGTCGATACATGAAGATCACGTGGGCGCTACCTGAGGTCATTGCTTCAGAGAAACTGTCAGCAGCTCCGGCTGTTGAATTTCCCCCAACTAACAGTGCTACAACTAATAAAAATGCACTTCTTTTCATACGGCATCTCCTTATGCTCAAAAAAGAAGCATAGTTTAATGGCTCGAACTCCATATTGCCATGATCGAGATCAAGTATAAAAGCCAAAGCAGGGGCTTAATATCAGAATTTGAGGACCAGTAGCAGGGCCGCGCTTCTTCCCTTCGCGTACAGGTTCTCTGTCCCGGTGCTGTATTTCTTATCCGTCAGGTTTGTAAGTTGCAATGCAACTTTGAAGTGCTTTGGAGTAATGAGGTTGAAATTAGCATTGATGGTGCCATATCCGGCGAATGCTTCGTCCACGAAAGCATTCCTGACCAGCGTTCTTTCCTCTGTTTGAGAAGAGAATCGGGAAAATAAGTCAATCTCAAGCAAATTCTGACTTAGATCCCGTTTTGCCTTAATGCCTAGCGTTCCTATGAGTTCGGGGATACCGCTCTTGTCTGTTTTCAGACCCTCGTATTCAATTTTTCTATTTAGCCACGTGAGGGAAGAATATAGGGAGGCGCTGGTGAAATTGTATGTAGCAGCAACTTCCACGCCCCGCGTTGTGGCTTCACCAATATTCTTATAGATCTTATCGCGTGCTCCTAGGCACGGGTCCCCTGGTTCACAGAAGAGGTGGTCTATATAGTTTTTTGCGTTGGTAGAAAAGGCGCCAACATCAAGCGTCACGCTTTCCCGGTTAAGCCGCATACCGAACTCCACTGTCTGCGAAGTTTCTGGTTTTAGTGTGACGGTTGGATTGATATAGCGGGAACCAGCGAAGGCACCCATTGTCAGGTTGAGCAACGATGGAAAGATGTATCCATCAGAATAGTTTAGTCGCCAGGTGATTTCCTCACTCGGGGAAAATGTCATGGCGATACTTTTTACGAGTTCCGTATCATCATAGTCGGGCAGTATATCGAATCGATTGCTGCGCTCGAGTTCACCATCAACACGGTAATATCTTGCTCCCAGCAGCAATGACCACTGCTTGTTGAGGGAGATTTCCTCCTGAGCGTATAAGGCCAGGGTGTCCTGGGACGCCCGATCTGAATTCAGGCTTGTCGTGCCGGGGAATCCATTGATTGAACTGGTTCGACTGATGAGTTGGTCGATTTCGTCCGAGACGTACTGAATACCGGCTACCAGCTCCTGACGGTCTCCAGGAATAAAGTTCACCTGCAGGTTTGAACCGATTGAAACAAGCTCACTGTCAGTGACTATCTTAGTGTCACTACGCAGGCCTGGGCCAAACATCAATGACGGAAAAGAGTGGAACTCTCGTTCGCTGGACTGGCGATAAGCATCCAGCTGTACTGAATCCACCCAGCTGGTTTCAGGAAGTAATTTGTATGATGCGGAAATCTTTCGCCGATCTCTCTGCGGTACGTCTAGACCGAAATCAACAAAGGGTGGAGTGAATCTGACCTCCGGGGCAACAAAGACCTCTGCGGATGAATTGAAATCCTGGTATCTTAAGCGCAGGTCCCATGATTCAGTTGCCTTGCCAAGAGAAAAGGAAACGCCGTCACTTTCATAAGATGTATTTTCTATTGTCCCTGCTGGTGTTTCCCTGTCTTGCTGGTCGTTGCTCGTATAACCAAGCCGCCAGTCAAAGTATTGGTTATTTCCCCCCATTGAAGTCGTTACACGGGTGCCATTAGTTGCGCTGTCAAATGCAGTGCTGATTCGTGTTGAGAAAGTGCCTTCGTCTGGTTTGCGGGTGATAATATTGACGACACCGCCCATGGCTTTGGGGCCATACAACACCGACGCAGGGCCACGAACCAGTTCAATTCGTGAGATTTCACCGGGATCTATTAGTAACGGGACGCCGACTTCCCTGTGGTCACTGAATTCCTGTCCGTCAATGAGCATCGCCATACGTCGGCCTTCTTCGCCGCGGATACGTAATCTCTGTTGACCTGCCTGGCCTGCATCCGACAGGTAAACGCCTGGCATTTCACGCATCAGTTCCGTAATCTGATCTGCTGACTGGAGCTCTAACTGTTCCTCAGACAAAACACTGACAGAGTAAGGGCTATTCTGGAGAAGCTTTTCGGTACGCGTTGCGGTGACGATGATTTCTTCGAGCCTATTTTCGGCCAGGATTGGCAAACTTAGGGCAGTTAGAACGACTACTCTTCGAATAGTTTTGAGCATGGTAATTAGTTCCCAGGGTTAGTTGGATCGAGCTGGTTGTTCAGGCGGGCAGGAATCTTAGCCAAGTAGCTGATTTGATGCATTGACCCCGGTCAATAGATAGCCATTCAATATCAAATGCTTATCAGACCTGACGGTGCTCAATCGATCTCACGGTTTCTATTATTGGGTGAAAATCAATTAGAGCATTTTATTCCCCTGACTTTCTATAAGGGTATTGAGACGGCATTTTTGCTGCCCCTGGACAACCGATTAGGAGTTTGAATAGATCAACGGTAAGATAGCCCGCCCTCTGAAAAATTGGGTATAATTGCACGTGAGGTTGCCAGAACCTCATCGAGCTTACGCGAAAGCATTATTTTATTCTTAAGGAGATACTGGTGATTCGAATTTTTGTAGTTTTGACCCTGTTGGCATTTTCGGCCTCTTCATATGCTGGTGACATAGCTGCTGGTAAAGCCAAAGCGGCTATCTGCATGGCCTGTCACGGCGCCGCAGGTATCAGTCCTAATGATTTGTGGCCTAACCTCGCGGGTCAAAAGGAAGGCTATCTGCTCAAGCAGATTAAGGCTTTTCGAGATGGTGACCGGATCGATGCCATGATGGCTCCGATGGTAAAACCTCTGACAGATGCTGACGTTGAGAATCTCGCTGCCTATTTCAGTAGCCTCAAGTAAACTCGGATGAAACCATGGACCAAAGCATCACCTTCGATAGTGATCTGATACAGCGATACAATGTCAATGGTCCTCGGTACACATCATATCCAACTGCATTACAGTTTGGAGAGTTTCACCCTGACGAATTCAAAAAGGCGATAGCCAGCTCCCGGTTGAATGACGGGGACCTGTCCCTGTATGTGCATCTGCCGTTTTGCGCCACGCTTTGTTATTACTGTGCATGTAACAAAGTTATCACGCGCAAGAGAGAGTCGGCTGTTGAATATCTTGATCTGCTTGAAAAAGAGCTTGATCTGGTAGCTCCACTTTTTGAAGGCAGGTTCATCTCTCAGTTGCACTGGGGAGGAGGGACGCCAACCTTTCTTGAAGATGAGCAGATTTCCAGGCTGATGCAGGATATTCGCGCCCGCTTTGAGTTTCGCAGTGATGCGGCCGGTGAATTCAGTATTGAAGTGGATCCACGTACAGTGGATGCTGATCGAGTCGTACACCTGAGGGAGGAAGGCTTTAACAGGCTGTCCCTTGGAATACAGGATTTTGCTCCAGCGGTACAAAAAGCTGTAAATAGGGTTCAGTCTTATGAAGATACTAAAGATGTCATTGAAGCTGCAAGGTTATGTGGCTTTCGTTCGATATCTGTTGACCTCATATATGGACTGCCTTTCCAGTCCCATGCAAGCTTCAAGCGTACCCTTAATCAGATAGTTAGTTTGCGACCTGATAGAATATCAATTTATAACTATGCACATTTGCCAGACCGTTTTACTCCACAAAAACGAATTCTTGCCGGCGATCTGCCAAAGCCGGAAGAGAAATTGCTCATACTCGAACTTTGCATCGAGCTCTTGACTGCAAGCGGCTACATTTACATTGGCATGGACCATTTCGCCCTGCCGGATGATGAGCTTGCCATCGCCCAGCGTGATGGTACTTTGCAGCGCAATTTTCAGGGTTATTCGACATTTGCAGATTGCGATTTGCTCGCTCTAGGCGTTACGGGAATAAGCCATATAGGGGACTCCTACAGTCAGAATGCGAGGGAGATGGAAGCTTACAGGGAACATCTGCTTGCTGGCCGGCTTCCCCTTGAGAAGGGTGCCGTGATTGATGAGGATGACCAGGTTCGAAAGGAAGTCATTAACGAATTGATCTGTAACTTCGCGCTGCAATATCGGGCCGTGGAGGAGAGGTTCAACGTCGTTTTTGCTGACTACTTTGCTAAAGAGATGGCCTCACTGAAACCCATGATTGAAGATGGTCTTATTAATCTGCATAGTGATGCAATTACCGTAACTTCGAAAGGCAGGCTTTTTATCAGGAATATCTGTATGGTGTTTGATCGTTATATGACAGAAGCCGTTGCCGAGAAAAGGTTCTCAAAGGCTGTATGAGACGATAGCTGTCGAGCGCCAACCTGCCCCATATTTGTCCCTGTGCGGGGACTGGTTGATCTCATCTTCCCAGAGGGACAGTAGTGGAAAATCTTGAGTATCTGGCACTTATATGGGCAGGTGTATACCTGTCGTCGTATCTCGCCCATAAAACCAGATTGACACCCGTTCTATATTTTCTGGGTTTTGGCTCCGTGATGGTCAACGTCGGTTTGCTGCCGGTGGAGAGCACGCAGTTTCTTACGGTCTTCTCGGAGTTGGGCATTATCCTGATAATGTTTTCCCTGGGTTTTGAGGAAAGTGGTGCCCAATTTGTTAGTACTATAAAGCGGAGTTGGGGGATTGCCTTTTTTGGTGCCCTGTTTCCATTCATCACAGCCTACTCCCTTACCTACTTATTCTGGCAGGACTTCAATATTGCGTTGATGTGCGGTCTTACTATGACCGCGACAGCCGTATCACTCACCCTGGTCTCCCTGAAGAGTGAAGGCTTGCAATCTAGTCCCCCTGCGACAGCGATCATGACGTCTGCAGTTCTCGATGACATTGCATCGCTGGCACTGGTGGCAATCATGGTTCCAATTGCCACCGGTGATGCGAGCCTGACGGTTGAGGGTATACTCTTTACTGTCGGTAAGGCGATTTCCTTTTTTGTCGTTATCGTCGTCTGCGGTATCTGGCTGTTTCCTGAACGAGCTGGCTTTTTTGATCGTATTCCGATTCTTGGCAGGATTAATGTTAAAAGCTTTCTTGGCATTAACCAGGGTGAAACAGCGACGCTGGGTGTTCTGCTAACTGCGCTTGTCATTGGCCTGCTTGCACACTATTTTGGATTTCACCCCGCTATTGGTGCCTATATGGCAGGGTTGATACTGAAAGAAGAGCATTTTTTCTTTCACGACCATCCCGTTACAGACTACTACGAGACCACCAGAAAGATTGTCGAAAACGTTGCCTTCACCTGGATTGGCCCGGTATTTTTTGTCACGCTGGGCGCCCGGCTGGTGTTTGACATGGAGATATTCCTTGATGTCCTGCTGGAGACCATAGTCTTGTTTATAGCAATATTTGTTGTTCAAATTTCATCGGCAATGGTTTCTGCTCGGCTTATCGGGCGCTTTTCCTGGCCCGAATCAGGACTGATCGGAATTGGTATGCTCGGGCGCGCGGAGTTGGCGTTCGTTGTGATAAACATCGCCTTCGTCCAGAACCAGATCCTGTCCGACCAGGCGTTCTATACATTGATGTTTACTATTTTCTGGTTGAATGTATCAGTGCCTGTGTCCATTAAATTGTTCAAACCGATATACCTGGAACAAACGCGACAAGGTTGAATAGTTGGGGCTGATACTGGGTTTGGAACTTGATCTGGAAACGTAACCGTTTTTACTAGTGCGGATTTTTCTCCTCTGGCACCATCTGAGGGCAATACTATTTTGCCTGGTTCATGGTCACCGTGTTTCTCGGTGGTAACCCTTCAACAGTTCGTTGAAGGAATCGAGTAAGGCAATAGATGCCCGCCCCGTATGCATGTATTCTCCGGAGCTTACATCATGAGTTCTTTGGATACTGCCAGACCATACGGTTTCATGGGTCTCCGCATCGCGCATATCCACTATGATTTTTGCAACAAAGCGGACTTCACCTCCCGGAGCTATTCGCTCATCGAAACCATCACGGTCTAATGTGGTGCCCAGTTTTTGCTGTACATACTTCAGTTCAACATCAAGATCAGCTTTTTCGGACACGGGCTGAAAGCCATAGTTGGCAAATGCAACGCTAAAGCTATTCATCATTAGTGGGCTAAGGAATGCCGGGATGTCTTTTGCGTTGACCAGGAAAGTCCGATATTCGGAATTTGAGCAGCAAACATCGACGTTGCTGCTTATCCCAGAGTGGTTACCTGCACAGGCGGTCAGAAATGATAGTACAAGGCAAAGAAATAGAATTTTCATCAAGCGTTCCTTCTATCGCTGGACTAGGGCCAGATTTCCGGAATGCCGGACCATCCTAAATTCCGATCCCTTCATGAATTATCTGGGCTAGTATGAAATCTACATGCTTGAATTGAAGCTCGCATTGATGGAGGTCACTAAAAATGAAGGTGTTCCGATAAATGTTTAGTCAGAAATCAGCCTATATTCATGAGTAATCTTTCCTACAAGGCGGTCAGTCATTGATTTATGTCAATGAGATTGCAGTTGGACAGGCGCAAACTTCTGAAATACTTAAGCGGGCAGACAAAATGTCCGTTATACAAGTTACAGGGGCCTGGAATTCAGTTTTTACAAGGTATTGTGATCGTTTCAGGGTACGATCACTCTTACCGGAATTCCGGTCCCTTTCTAATTTTCGGTCGTAGGTGATTTAGCTTTTTTGGTCTTATTGGGTACTGTCAAGGGTTTGGCAGGGCGCTGTGGGCAATTTCGCAGAGATACCGGCGATCCAGTATTTCAACTTCCTTTCCCTCTACCTTTATTCCGCCGTTACACTGAAGGCGTGTAAAAACGCGACTCACGGTTTCCACAGCAAGACCGAGGTAGTTCCCTATGTCAGTTCGTGCCATGGGCAACCTGAATAGGGTAGAGGACAATTTTCGCTGTTCATAGCGTAGGGACAAGTTCAGCAGAAAGGTGCCGATTTTTTCTTCGGCTGTCTTTTTTCCGAGCAGCATTTGCAGTTCCTGGTCTTCCCTGATTTCACGACTGAGAAGCCGATACATATGAGCCTGCAGGTTGTGGATTTTCGATGACAGTGTTTCAACCTGGCTGTATGGGATCTCGCATATTGAGGTTGTTTCCAGTGCCTTAGCAGAGCTTACATGTTTAGCGGTATCTATGGCGTCCAGGCCGAGGATCTCCCCTGGAAGGGAAAAACCTATGACATGTTCCTCACCATTTTCATCAATATTATAGGACTTGATGGCTCCGGATCTGATGGCATAAAAGGAATTGAACGTTGTGCCCGTAGTGAACAAATTTTCGCCCCTCTGCAGGGGCTTACCGCGTTTTACGACCCCATCTACCTCGTCCATTTCCTCATGGGTGAGAGAATATGGTATGCACAAGGCGTTGAGCCCGCATTGCTGACAGGAAACGACAAATTTATCGGATTTTTTCATGGCTCAGGGTAAAAGTTATCCAGGTCCTTTTGAATTGCTTCGATTTCCTTGGCTGACGCCTCAACTTCGTATCATCAAAAAGACATGCCAGGTCTATTTTGGCGATACTCGAAAATTGCCGCAGGGTTAATCTTCGCGAATTGTACCGGAATATGGGGGAAACTACCTAATTTTGTCAGCAATCCATGGGGGCCTGTTTTGGCGCGTCCTTGTGGGTCACGATGATCCTTCTTGACCTCAATGAGCCAGTTTCTGTCCGTAAATTGAGTATTCTGAACCAAATTTGTAAAACACCTAAACCGTTCGCCTTCAAAAATGGTCACCTAAATAGGACTATCGGACTCGTGCACGAGTCCGCCCGACGTTAGAAAACGGACAAGCAAGTACTGATTTCGGATAACATCCGGTGCAGCGCCTATGTCCGTGACTATTCTACTGCCACCGTAATGCTTAGCGGTTTAGGCTTCTCAGCCTTGGGAATACATATCTCGAGAACCCCATTTACGGCTTTAGCCTTAACCGAACCTTCACTGGTGGACTCAGGCAAGGTAAATTGCCTGAAGAAGGAGCCATGGGTTCGCTCACAGCGCCTGTAACCGGCTTTCTCAGTTTCTTTTTCTGAAGACTTTTCACCCTTGATAGTAAGAACGCCATTGTGCAGGGTTACTTTGACCTCATCTGGGTTAACTCCGGGCAGGTCTGCCGATACTGTGAAGGCCATGTCGTCCTCCCTGATATCCACCCGTGGTGTCCAGTTGGCGGTCTCATAGGCATCGGGCTCACGGGGGTATCCATTGTGGTTGTCGAACATACGACTCAAGTCCCTGTGGATCTCGTTTAGCGCACTAATAGGTAATAATTGGCTCATTTCTCCGTCCTCTCTGATTAGAAATATCTGGTAACAACCTGTTTGTTAGGTCGATACCGGCAGATTCAAGAGGAATTGAAACAAATTTTTACGATTGACCGATATCACTTGAACTTTTTGTATATGCCCTTACATTACTAGTAGGGATTGATGGAGAGTGTCATGGATTTTGACGCATTTAAGGCGACTCTGGTCGACATACGAGAAGAACTGATGGGTCGCCTGGGGAGAACACATCATCACCTCTATGAGCGTGAAGAAAGAGTCAGCGCTAAATTTTCCGAACAATCCCAGGAACTTGAAAGCCAGGAACTGATCTTTAACCTTGAAGAAGAGGCTAAGGCTGAACTCAAGCTGGTTGAAGAGGCCCTGGTTCGAATTACTGATCGAACTTTCGGTGTTTGCCAGAAATGCGGTGAACAGGTTCAAACGCAGCGACTCAACGCGGTTCCTTATACAAGATACTGTATAGACTGTTAGACCGATACATGGATGTATCGGCCGCAAATCAACGATAGTTGATTTGTCGCGAGCGGGCTGAGGCCCGCGACCCTGAATAAGTGCAGGAAAGCACTTATTCAGTAACATGTAGGGGATGAAGGCCATGCTAAATCTTAAGAAAGTCATTGTTGTAATTGATCCTCACAGTGAATCACAACCGGGTCTCCAGAAGGTGTTGCAGCTAGCCAAATTAATGGATTTTGATTTGAAGCTAATTGCCTGTGAATACACGCAGTACCTGGTTGAGGGGTATTACTTCAATGCAGTAGATGTTCCTGGTTTGCGAAACGAGTATCTCGAAGAGAGAAAGGCGATGCTGGAAACACTGGCGGAGCCATTGCGTGCAAATGGTCTGGTAGTTGAAACTGAAGCTTTCTGGGCTCACCCGGGGCACGAAACAATCGTAGCTGAGGTCGATAGTTTTAAGGCGGACCTCGTGGTACATCACACGAGGAGACATGGAGCAATTTCCAGAATGTTCCTTACGAATGATGACTGGCAACTGGTTCGTTATTGCCAGGCTCCCCTGCTTTTGGTTAAAGAAAATATTTGGAAGGAAACACCGGCGATTTTGACTGCTGTAGATCCCATGCATTCACGCCACAAGCCGGACGGACTCGATCACAAACTACTAAGGGTTGCTGGTGACCTTGCTGAGAGGATCCAGGGAGATGTCTTTGCTATGCATTCCCATAGCCAGATACCCTTGTCAGGTACCTATCCTGAGCAGGCGAAGAAGGACCATAAGGAGGCATTTCAAAACCTCATGAAGGATTTTGATATTCCTACGGCAAGGCAACATATACTGGAAGAAGCGCCGGAATTTGCCCTGCAACAACTTGAACGAGCACTTTCGATTGATGTCGTGGTAATGGGAGCCATATCGAGGAACATCTTGTCGGATGTGTTTATCGGTAATACCACGGAGAAGGTATTGGATTACCTTGAAAGTGACGTTCTGGTAATCAAACCAGATGATTTCAAAGCACGGTTAACCCCATAGATCTATTACCAGGAGGCTGTCATGGCTATTTACAAGAAAATACTAATTGCGCTCGATTTTCAGAGTGACAACAGTGAGATCCTTGCCAAAGGTAGAGAAATAGCAGAGGACAATGCTGCTGAGGTTTTTCTCGCTCATGTCAATGCGCCACTGGCGATCGCCTACGCTACAGATGGGATGAACTGGAGTGATCAGGTTGTATCATTCGAAGTGAGTATCAGGAAAGAGTCCGAAGCCCACATGGCCAAGCTTGGGAAAGAGCTAAATTTGAGTTCAGAGAACTGCATCATTAAGGAAGGGCGACCGTCCGCTGAGATTCATGCCATTTGTAAGGACAAGGACATTGACCTGGTGGTGCTTGGCACTCACGGGCAGTCAGGATTACAGCTTTTACTGGGTTCGACCGCTAACAGTGTCCTGCATGGATCGACCTGTGATGTACTGAGTGTACGGGTCGGTAAATAGCGCCAGACACTAGCCTTGATCTGACATTCATATGACGAACTTCAGTAGTTAGGATTGAATAGTCTGGTGCCTGATCTGACGTGGCTAGCGCCATGGACGGACGCGGGACCTGGCCATGGATGGCCAAATGCCACAGAAGATTAGGTGCCAGACTATTTAATCCGACGTTCCACTAAGGACCATTGTAAACATCACTATCGGTTTAGTTTTGCGGGCTGGTTCAGATTCACCAATTCACAGCAACGCAGAGCATAATCGGAGGCAATGAGGGAATCTTGATGTCAGATCAAGGCTGGCAATTTTGCATTAAGGAGTCAGATAGCCGACTCCTTAACATGGAGGACAGGCTTATGCTCAGACCCGTTCGATAATAATTGCAGGCGCCATCCCGCCACCCGTACACATGGTGACAAGACCCGTTGTCAGGTCCCGCCGTTCCAGTTCATCCAAAACTGTACCAATCAGAATCGAACCAGTCGCCGCGATCGGGTGCCCGAGCGCCATAGCGCCACCGTTAACATTTACTTTTTCCGGATCGAGTTCCAGATCTCTGATAAATTTCGCTGCAACGACAGAGAAAGCTTCATTGACTTCAAACAGGTCAATATCGTCGGTGGACATCCCGGCACGGGCCAGCACTTTCTTTGCTGCCGGTACGGGTTCGTTTAGCATTAGAGTGGGGTCACCCCCAACTGTCGCCATAGCACGGATTCTTGCGCGGGGCTTCCAGCCAACCTTATCAGCGTATTCCCTGGTAGATAAAATAATTGCAGCAGCACCATCAACCACACCCGAGCTGTTGCCGGCATGGTGTACGTGATCAATTTTCAGATCCGGGTATTTTCTAGCCACCAGCTGAGAGAAGGTCTCTCCGCTATTGTCAATTGGCAGGCCCATGAATTGAGCGAACACGGTTTTCAGTCCTGCAAGGGATTCCATGCTAGTACCTGGGCGTGGAAATTCTTCACGATCCAGGGCCACCGAGCCATCATCGTTGTTAACGGTGATGAGGCTTTTATCAAAGTGACCATTGTCGATGGCGTGCTTTGCGCGTTTCTGGCTTTCTACGGCGAGGGCATCCAACTCTTGCCGGCTGAATCCTTCGAGTGTTGCAATCATGTCCGCACATATACCCTGGTGGGGCTGAGGATGCAGACCTCTCAGGTGCAGGTTGCCTCCATCCACTGTCATATTGTTAGTGTCATTTTTCAAGGTACTTGTGTAGGACATCATCTCCACACCACCCGCAACACACATATCATCCATACCACTCATGATGTTTGCTGCGGCCAGGTTGACGGATGTGATCCCGGAGCCGCAAAACCGATCCAGGGTCATGGCGCTTGCCTTGTCGCTCCAGCCCGCATCAAGGGCTGCCATTCTGCCTATGCAACATCCCTGTTTGCCGACCTGGGAACTGCAGCCCACGACTACATCGTCAATTTCGCTTGTATTGAGGCTGTTGCGTTCTTCGATAGTTTCGAATACCTGGGCAAGCAGTCGTCCCGGGTGAAATTCTGATAATGCACCCTTGCCGGCTTTGCCTATTCCTCTTGGAGTCCTTGCCGCGTCGATGATGTAAGCATTTGCCATCGTGATTTCCTTTCATTTGAAGAATTGAGGACAGGATAATAAACGGGTTTGGCTGTTCTACCAAGTTATCGGCAAGCTACATTGTCCACTTTTGATATCGAATCCGGGGTCACGATATGATTTTTTGGGATAGCTGCTAGTATTTACGTTACAGTGCTATATGACAGCAGAATCTTTGGAGTAAAACACTGATGGCAGAAAAATTTGACACCTTGAGTGAACGGCACATTGAATTCATTCAACAACAGCATATGTTTTTCGTTGGCACAGCGGCGGCCGAAGGTACTGTCAACCTGTCTCCCAAAGGAATGGATTCCCTGAGAATTATTGACGACAAAACGGTTGCCTGGTTAAACCTGACGGGCAGTGGCAACGAAACGGCGGCTCACCTATTGCGGAACAACCGAATGACCGTTATGTTTTGTTCCTTTGAGAAGCAGCCCTTGATCCTTCGCATTTATGGGGCAGCAGAGGCTGTTCATCCAAGGGATGAAAAATGGGAAAAATATCAGCAATGCTTTCCAGGTTTTGTCGGCACGCGGCAATTTTATGAGGTCAGTATTGACCTGGTTCAGACTTCCTGCGGCTACGCGGTGCCATTTTATGAGTTTAAGGGAGAGCGACCTACCTTAACCAAGTGGGCCGATACCAAGGGTCGAGATGGTGTAGAAGCCTATTGGCGCGAGAGTAACCAAATAAGCCTGGACGGTTATGAAACCGGTGTTTTCGACTAGCAGGGACATGGGAACACTCACCCGGATGGGAAGCGTTAAAGGCGGACACCTTTTTCAGACTCATATATCGTCAGATCTCCCACAACATCATCTCTGTGGAGCAGGTCCTGGCGCTCCAGGTATATCACGTGAGCGATAGTTTCTCCGGTCGCAAACCATCGTTGCATGACAGGGAAATCATCCCAGGACTTTGCCCTTATTGACCAGGTCATCCGCGAGGCAATGTCATACGCACTTATATTACCCTGTTCGAGTATATCCAGTACTTCGTTAGCCCTTTCCCGGTGATGCTCAATGAGTTGATCTATTCGTGCGTGAAAATTAGTGATAAGGCTCCTATGCCCTGGCAGGCACTTGTCGACATCCAGATGTGAAACTTTATGCAGGCTATTGATGTAGTCTGCCAGCGGATCGCCTTCGTCTGACCAGGTGGCGATATTGGGCGTAATATCCCCAAGTACGTGATCACCAGAGATGAATAGCTCGTGGTCGGCATCATAGAGGCAAATGTGTCCATCCGTATGCCCTGGTGTATCGATAACTTCAAGGTGATACTCGCCCACATCAAAGCAATCACCTTCACTTAAGTCGATATAGTCAATGTTTGACGCGGAACTGTATTTGAATCCCGGGTGGTTCTGCATGGATGCCTCAAGATCAACTACCGGGAATCCACTTCTTCTTGCGTAGTCGCCCATGAAGCCGTCTTTTGACCAGGTGTCATTGTTGTTTCTAAAGGAAGGGGAGTCCGATGACCCCATGTAGATCTTTGAGCTGCTGGTCATGAGGGTTGAGATAAGACCCTGGTGATCTGCATGCAGGTGAGTCGCGATAAAATCTGTTCTCTTAAGGTCGACGTCTAGGGTATCCAGACCTGCCTCGAGCACTTCCTGGCATTCAGGTCTATTCATGCCCGTATCAATCACCAGATTTCGATCACTTGAGGTAAGGATATAAGAATTGATCTCCTTAAGTGGATTGTCTGGCAGAGGTACGACGATTCTGTACAGATTGGACGCTATTTCTTCGGGCATACAGGCCTTCCCATTTATATTTGGGTTGATACTATCATCAGACCGGTAATATTCTGCAACCGATTGCTGGTCCTTTCCTATTATCCGCGCCATGATCAAGCAAGCGAACAGATGGTATGCTTGAGCAGGGTTGGCGAATACTTAGCGGCAGTGCGGGATCGTTTGAGGAAAATTGAAATCGAAATTGGACTACTAGATGGAAGACTCCAACACCAGGTCTAAACCTGGCTACAACAAAACAGCCATTATCAGCCTGACTATTGCAGGACTTTTTGTTGGTGCCCTGATTAGTTTTGGCCTATTGCGGGAAGAGGAAGAACATATCGTCCCTGAGTATTTAGTTGAATACGTGCTGTGGGACCCCCAACCAATTGAACCTTTCTCACTAGTGGATTTCAACGGCCGGGAATATGGCGTTGATCAGTTTGAGGGCAAATGGACGTTTATTTTCTTCGGTTATACGTCCTGCCCGGATGTATGCCTGGTAACGCTGGCTAACCTTGCGTCCGTGTTCCGCCAGCTGGAGGCCACTGCGTTCACCATGGCAAACGTCCAGGCAATATTCGTTTCCGTCGACCCACAAAGAGATACGCCGGCGGTATTGAAACGGTATGTTCCCGAATTTGATGCACGTTTCATGGGTGTTACGGGAGACGAGTCAGGCCTGGAGACCTTCACGAGGCAGTTTGGTGCCCTCTACTTCCTGGGTGAGGAGGATAATCATGGCAGTTACCTGGTGACTCACAATTCTTCTGTCTTCCTGGTTGACCCAAAGGTGAGGCAGTATGCCCGTTTCGCGGTACCCCATATCCCGGGGAAAATAACGGAGGCCTTTATCCGCATCGTCCAGCACTATAACGCGGCTGAAGAAGCAAAAAAATTCACCTGGTTCAAGAAAGGCCAGTGACAGGATCCATGGGGTGGAAGCATTAAAACTATTGCTATTGCAATGAATTTTTTGCTTGATTTCTTGATATAGGTCTTGATTGTAATGATCGGTTAAGGCTACAGTCTGTGGGTCCAAAAAGCTGTAATCCAACACCTCAAGAAATTGGAGCGGTAACCCTGTTTTTGGCTGAATATTCTTTAAGGAAAGGGAGTGGCAATAGGATGTCGATCAGTCGATCAGTAAAGCTAATTTTTGTGTCTTTTCTGGCACTATTCGTTTCAATTTCAAGCATCTCGGGGGCTGCCCCCATACCGGGTTGGCAAAATGCCGAACAGGATTCAAAGGATGCACCCCTAATAGATCCGATGTTGCTGTATAACGCAGGCGGGCTGGATGGCAAGGTTGCGGTGATCGGTATCCCCAGTATGCGTACCTATCGGCATATAGACGTGGGGGTCGATCTTCACGAACCCGTTTTCAGCGGAACCAATGCTGGTAATAAGAATGGTACCCCAGATGGTAAATACCTGTACGTAAACGACAAGGGTGCAAATACCATCGGTATTATCAACCTGCAAACAGGTATGCTTGAACGTCTGATATCACTGCCGCTTCCATTCGGCGTTCACCATATATCTCTGGATGATACGGGTAAATTTCTGTACGGCAGTGGTGAATATTCCGGCAAGATGTCCAAGACTGAAATAGCTACCGGCAAGACCCAGGTCATTGACTGGGGTCCAGCACCGAGCGCGCCTGACTACCTGGATGTTGACAAGAAGGGACGCTACGTTTTCTCCGGCAACTACTACCATTCAACCGTGGGCGTGTTTTCAACCAACCCGTTCAAGTTCATCAAGGAAATCCCGGTTGGTAAGAATCCACACGGAACAGATGTTATTCCAGAGAGTACGCTGGTTATCGTGAGCGACAAGCTGTCGGCTACCATGACAGTGATTGATGTAGAAAAACTGGCGGTCAAGAAAGTGCTGCCGACCTGTGCCGGACCACTCCACTCGGTCATGGATGTCTATGACAAGGACGGAGGAACCTACGAGCCAGGCAAGGATAGCGCTGAGGGTTTAACTTCAAAGTATGCCTACGAGAGTTGCTTCGTGTCTGACTCCAACGTAAAGATCGACCTGAAGTCACTTGAAGTCGTTGACGAAATTCCAACCCACTACAGAACAGGGCACATCGCCATCAGTTCGGACAACAGTTATGTCTTTGCCCTCAACAAGTTCTCAACAGGACTATTCAGCCCGACCGGCGTTGTTTATCCGGTGAACTTCGAAATGTGGGATGCGCGCGAATCTTCGCCCACCTATGGCAAGACATTGAAAATCACACCCGTGGATGGTGAGCCGCACAACGCCAAGTCCATTCATGCTTATCAAATCAAGCGATGGAATATGGGTCAGGCCGAGAAGGGCGGATTGATAGCAGGTTTAACGCCTGTAATAGATCCTGCGCACAAGGCAGACGCGAGGAGATTCTTAGTACCCAAGTCTAACGAGAAGCCAGGTGTGCGCATGGTTGACGGGGTTAAGGAAATTCATGTCAAGGCATTCAGCTACGGCTATATTCCCAGGAATATCCGTGTAAACAAGGGTGAAAAGGTACGAATATTTGTGACCAATATCGACCGTGCATCAGGGATTACCAAGAACCCGGATGTCACAATGGGTTTTACAATCTATGGACCTTATGGACTGCGAACCAACCTGGCGGCGCCGAGGGGTGTGACAGCCGTCAGTGAGTTTGTTGCTGACATCTCCGGTGAGTATGCCATTTTCTGCCAGCATTTCTGTGGTCCATTGCACCTTGAGATGCGAGGCTCTTTCTTCGTCGATGATCCTGAACTTGGCGATTCGAACCTGTCAGTGGGTGACTATGCGGCAGCGCAAAAACTGCCTGGTCTGGTTGAAGAAGGTGAGCTGGTTATAGCTGAGCGAGTCGACGGCTTTTAGTCTTGAAGACTAAAAGGTGGTCCCTGCTTAGCATGGTGACCCTCCTGGCTGCTTGCAGTAGCGGCACGCCCAATGTGCCGGAGGAGGGGCCGGATGTCGTTGCTTCGCGCTTTTACGAATATATTTCGGAAGCCAAGCTGCGAGGCGGCGCTGCGCCAGCTCGTGCGGCATACAAGCTGATTAATGCAGATTCCTCAAAACTTAACCAGTCTCAGTTTGTAGAGATCATTAAGCGGTATCCACCGGGTTTCAGAGTAGAACTGACCGGCACCGAAATCGACAGCGATGATAGCGATAAGGCACTGGTGACGATCGTTTACAAGATGCCTTCCGATTTTGGAGACTACTCCGTCAATGGCGAAGTCTCGCTGGATCTGGACCCGCATACCAATAGTTGGAAGATCGATTTTACCGGTGAGAATCATGGCCTGGGTCGGGCCGATCTGGTTGGCGCTGGGGGCGATTAGTGATGTTCAAGAATGCGATTGATTCGCTTAAGGATAGGATAACCGCTCAAATGGTGAAACCGGTTCCATCGCATGTGAATATCTTTTACTGCTTTGGTGGCATCTCCCTGCTGCTGATTTTGCTGCAGGTCATTACCGGCGTGTTCATGCTTTTTTACTTTACGCCTGAACCCAAGGTGGCTTTGCTGAGTATTGAGGCGATGAGCAATGAAGTCATGGGTGGCTGGCTCTTGAGGGACGGGCATCGGTGGGGTTCGACGATTCTGCTTGCATTTGTGTTCTCCCACATGATCATCGTCTTCTATTTCAAGGCTTATCAAAGTCCAAGGCAATTGACCTGGACTTCTGGTGTTGTTCAGTTGGCGCTCGTATTTCTGATGGTTACCACGGGTGTTTTGCTGCCATGGGACTGGCGTGCTTACTGGGCTTACGCCATATGGATGGATTATATCGGAACCTGGCCCCTTATCGGTGGGTATCTCAGGGAAGTTGCCCTGGAGACCTTTACGCTGAACATGGTTTTTTATACACATGTGCTTTTTCTTCCTTTGCTACTTGGTGGATTTCTGCTCTTCCACTTCAAGATGGTTAGAAAGTATGGGATCTCGGAACCACTGTAGGGAACCGGATGATGGCACACAAATCGAGAACAATAAGAAGGGAGCCCAAATACGATCCTCCGTATCCGCAGGATTTCTACGCCTTTTGGCCGGGGCACGTGCTCAGGGCTTTTGTATTACTACTGGTAGTCTATTCAGCAGTGTTAGTCCTGGCATCCCTGTACCGGGTTCCCATGGACCCCAACATGCCGCCCCTACCGTATGAAGGCGAAAACATACCTGCGCCGGAATGGTATCTGTTCCTTGTGTTTCAGCCATTCTGGTATCTGACCGGGGAGGACTCAGAATGGTTGTCAGTGGGTACATTCTGGATTCCAGCAGCCATTGTTATTGTGCTGTTCCTTGTGCCAGTACTGATGCGGAAGAAGGAAAAGCCTGCGTCAATGGCAACCTGGAAAAAGGCAGTCTTAGCTCTCATCGCACTGGTATTCTGGAGCCTGGGATGTCTGGCCGTTGTGGGTAGCGGCTATCCAGCAAAAACAACCGGCTGCCCTTCATGCCACAATCCTATGATGGGTGCAAGGCAGGCGCTGCCACCGGCAACTATGGGTGAATACTACAAGATAGAGCGGCAACGGCAGATTGACCTTGGCGGCTATCGTGCAGGCGATACATCTGGATTTGGTGGTTCCTACAAGGACGCCAACTGGCAATTACGCCATTTCTATGAACCGACGATGACCTGGTGATGAAAATGGCCAGAATCAGTATCGCCTTTTTCTTTGTCCAGTTGCTTCTGTGTAGTTTCGTATCTGCTCAAGAAAGCGATGCTTCATCACCTATTAGCGAATATAAGCTGCCAGACTCACTGAGCGCCTCTTTTGCGATCGAAGTCGATGGGAAGGGTCGTGTCTGGTTTACCGAGAAGGTCGGCAGAAATATTGCCATGTTTGACCCTGATAGCGAACGTTTTGAAGTTTTCCCGCTGCCTGAATCCTGGGGCAGGGTAGGCCCGTCACAATTTACAGTCACGGATGAGGGAAACATCTGGTTCACGATTCGTCGCTGGGCTGATGATGTGACTGAAACAAATGTTCTCGGCAGGTTCTCACCCTCGACAGGTGAATTTGTCCGATACGAAATTTCTCTTGACGCGTCACCGCAGGAAATCGTGGCTGATGACGAAGGTATGTTATGGCTGCTGGCAGCAGATACGAATCAATTGTTTCGTGTGGACCCGGTCAATGGGAAAGTCTTGAGCTATGAAATCCCAACACCTGATAGTAACCCGCAGGGACTTTCGCTGGGTCTGAACGGTGATATCTGGTTCAGCGAGCCCAATACCAATCAGATTGGCAGGTTCTCCTCGCGAGAGGGATTTTTTGAGGAATACGAAATACCGACTGCTTTTGCCAATCCAGGGGATATAGCTGTGGATGCCCAGGGGAAGGTCTGGTTTGTCCAACGGTCCTCGAATCGGCTTGGTGTGCTGTATCCTGAGCTGGGTCGCTTTGATGAGGCGCTTGTGCCAACCCTAGATGCGTTGCCTCATGCTATTGAGTTGGACAGCCACGGCAGAGTGTGGTTTCTGGAGTATAGGGGTAACAAGGTAGGCGTGTTCAATCCAACTCTGGCAAGGTTTGAGGAATTCACGATTCCGAGATATAACAGTTTTCCAGGTGAACTGGCTTATGATCCCAAGCGGGGACTCCTGTGGTTCACAGAAAGCAACGCTGAAATCACCCAACTGGGCGTCTTATCCATAGATCTGGCAAACCTGCCGACTGATTCAACCGACCTTGAGATTGCAACTGCAGCGTCTGCAACAAGGATTGCTACTGATGGCGTAGCGGTTAATTACTCCACCTTGTCTATAGCCTTGTCACTGGCTGCGATAATTTTCGCAGTCGGGGTCTGGGTCACCGTCAGATCGAGGGAGGCTGGTTAGCATGATGGCTCTCGAGGTGTTGGCAAGAAGAATAATGTTGGCTGTCCTGGCTGTTATCAGCATCCTGTTTGCCGGTTCGCTCATAGCCGTTCAGCTCACACAATCATTTACTATCCCCACGGCGCACTCGGCGACCACAAGGATGGTAACGGAGAAGGACAATATCTGGTTTGTAGAATACAACACCAATAAGATTGGCCTTTTCAACAGGACCGATCGTATTTTTAGTGAATTCGATATCCCGACCAAGAGAAGCCACCCGTCTGATATAACCCTCGGACCGGATGGCTCTCTCTGGTACACGCAACAGGATGCGAACCAGATTGGTCACTTCAACCCGATCACCAGGACTTTCAAAGAATACGATATTCCAACCATTGACAGCCTCCCTTTCAGAATAACCACGGATGCAAAGGGTGATGTGTGGTTTACAGAGCACTATGGAAACAGGATTGCCCGCTTTAGCGTGGCCAGTGAAACTTTCACCGAGTACGAGGTACCAACACCATCCAGCAGACCCGCCGGCATTGCCGTCGATGCGTCCGGGGGAGTTTGGTTCCTGGAAACACATGGTAACAAGCTCGGTTTTCTCAACCCGGAGGACGGGTCCATTAAGGAATCGGCACTGCCAGAACTCTTCGCGGTGCCGATTGATATGGTCTTCGATGAGAATGGTGTGATCTGGTTTGGTGGAAGGCGGGGCAGCACACTGATAGCGTTTGATCCCACTAGGAAGGCGTTCGAAGTACACGCTATTCCAGGCGGGGGGGTCATTGGAGGATTGACAGTAAATAGCACCGGCAAAATATTGTTCGCACTGGAAAATTCAGGGAAAATTGGGCTATTCAACCCTGTGAATGGAGAATTCAAAATCGTTAAAGCTGTGCTCGAAGAGAGCAAGCCTTATGGTATTGAAACGGATGATGAAGGCAACATCTGGTTTGCCGATTTAAAAAGGAATGTACTATGCAGATTAGATGGTCAGGTTTTGTCGTTAGTGAAATGAAGAGAAACCCAAACATAACAGGGGGTGTTGAAATGAGAAGTAAACGGAAAGCGTTTCTGCAAGCCATACTGATGGGCGTCGCCGTGTTATTGGCGAATACTCAGGTGATTGCAGCTAACAAAAGATGTAGCGCTGAAGGGGAAAAGGTCGAGTGCCCTATCCAGAGCGATGAGATGTTACAGGCGGCTCAGGAGGCCTATGAAAAGGAAGCCAATGATATGGCTGAGGGCAAAGCCGGTAGTACTTATGGGATTGCGCCTTTTGACTATCTGACGGGTGTTGGTAAACGCACTGAGGCAACGACATTGTCGGAAGGTGACAGTGGTTACGCCGGTGGAACTACAGGGCGAACTGAGCTCTGGGATCGCGTCGGCAAACCTGCTGAAGGGGAGTCTATCTACAACCAGTGGACGAACAACTGGTCTCCCAGTTTCAGTGAATCACTGGTTCCAGGTGCCGACCCCAACGAGGGCAAGCAGTGGTACTACGTATACTGTATTACCTGCCATGGCTGGACGCTTCAGGGTGATGGACCCAGTGCAATTGATCTGGACCCCAGACCCAGGATTCTTACCGCCGGCGACCGGTATATGAACAAGAAAACGAACCTCGAGTTGTTCACAGTGATTAAGGGCGGAGGCGAGGCTGTCAACCTGTCTTCATCAATGCCAGCCTGGGGTAATTTTTTGCAGGACCAGGATATCTGGAACCTCGTTGCCTGGATTAGAGCCATGTCAGATGTTGGTCAGCCCAAATCCATTGAAGAGTATCTGAATCCCAAGTCTTCCTATCAGTTGGTCAAAGGTGATGTGAATCCCCTTAATGTTTCCAAGAGTGATGACTTCACTGATGCGCAGGAAATGCTGGAAATCGATCTCGGTGGTCGAGGTGGTGGAGACCTGGTTGGTGGTGGTTATGTCGAGGGTGGATTACGCAAGAAGCCTGAGGATGTAGCGAAGAAGGTAAAACAGAAATACTAGGTGCTATATGCTGTATGATGAGCCGGAGCCGGTAATAGTATCGGCTCCCGTGATGCCAGTCTGGTATCGGATAGCATCACTGAAATAAAACTCTGATCATATGGTGGCTGTATAGTAATGAAGAAGACTGCGATCCTAGTCGGCGTTGTGTTCTTCCTGACTGTTACCGTGTCTGGTGCCTGGCTGTTTTCCCCCCTGGATCAGCTTGCCCAGACCGCCAAGGCGCAGGGCTATCTTGACTATACGCCCGATGAGGCGATTACCTTAGCCTATGAAAGGTGTGCAACCTGTCATGATGTGGAGAAAGTTCTGCTCTACTGTTCGCGCTGTGGTCCCCCGTTTATTGTCACAATCCATTTCATGAAGAAATACATTGATCTTGCTAACCTGGACGGTAATCATGTCACGCCTCTTACTGATGCGGAAATAGTCGCGATCACCCAGGTGTGGAATGGCCTGATTGGCAACTGGGAGAGCGATTGGCGGGTCCAGGACATGACGAAACTACTGGGCAATGATCAAGCGCTGATTGAACTACTTAACACCCCTCCTGAAGAACGAAGGATTGAAGTGGCATTGGCAGGAAAGTTTGCCCCGGGCTCCTATAAAGAGCAGATCCAATAGATTGAAACCATGATAGCCGTAGAAAACCTGATAAAAGACTATGGTAGCCATCGCGCTATCGATGACGTTTCGTTCTCCATGGAAAAGGGGGAAATCCTCGGCTTTCTTGGCCCGAATGGGGCAGGGAAAACAACCATGATGCGCATTCTCACCTGCTGTATGCCAGCCACGAGTGGGCGTGCAACGGTTGCCGGATATGACTGTTTTGATGAGCCATTGGAAGTACGACGCAGGATCGGCTATCTGCCTGAAAGGGTTCCCTTGTACGATGACATGCGGGTTTCGGATTACCTTGAGTTTGTTGCCGGCATGAAGGGTATGACCGCAAGTTCGGTCCCCGATAGTGTTAGACAGGTGGCTGAGAATTGTGGTCTCAGTGACGTATATGGTCGTCGTATTGGTGCTATTTCAAGGGGCTACCGGCAGAGGGTAGGGCTTGCCCAGGCACTGGTAAATGATCCGGAGATATTGATACTCGATGAGCCGACCGTTGGTCTGGATCCCGGGCAGATAAAGGAGATCAGGGCGCTGATTAAGGATCTCTCCGGCAGGCATACGATTATTTTGAGCACCCACATACTGCCAGAAGTGAGTCTGCTCTGCAGTAAGGTTGTCATAATCAACCAGGGAAAACTGGTGGCCATGGATACGCCGGAAAATCTGGGAGCCCAGGTTGGAGGTTCATCCAGGCTGCTGTTGCATATCGGCGGCCCGCCCGAGCAGGTGGAAACCGCGCTCGGTCAGGTTTCGGGGGTCACAAGCGTTCAACGGGACGGCACATCTCAGGTGGACGAATGCCGTTTCTTCGTGGATTTTGACCAGGGGCAGAACCCTCGCAAGGATCTGCAGGCACTTATTGCGGAGAACAACTGGGAACTGATGGAAATGCGTTCGATTTCTGCCAGCCTGGAAGATGTATTTATCAAGCTCGTAACCCGGGAAGATTAGGATGAATATCAGGAGTATCGGTCTGATCTACCGAAGAGAGATGGGCACCTATTTCAGCTCATATATTGCTTATGTGGTCATTGCCATGTTTCTGCTGGTTACCGGGTATTTCTTTTATAACCTGCTGGCATCATTTTCTGTCATCAGCTTTCAGGCCCAGTCGAATCCAATGCTGGAAAGACAATACAATCTGCTGAATATCAATGAGACGGTCGTTCGACCTCTGTTTGGCAATATCAGCATCGTCATGCTGCTGATGACACCATTATTGACCATGAGATTGATAGCAGAAGAACGTAAATCCGGGACGCTGGAACTCCTGCGAAGCTATCCAGTCAGTGATATAGACATACTGCTGGCAAAATACTTCGCCTGCCTGACGGTATTCCTGGCGATGATTATTCCCACCATTGTCTATCCGGTCCTGCTGGTAATCTTGGGGGAGCCAGAGATCATGCCGATGGTAACGGGTTACCTGGGGCTATTGCTGTTAGGAGCCACCTTTATCTCTATCGGGCTTTTCACCTCTTCCCTGACAGAAAATCAAATCATCGCGGCAGCAGTCTCCTTTGGTCTACTTTTCTGCTTTTGGCTGCTTAGTTATTCCATCGCATTTGTTTCCGCCGACCTTGGGAAATTCATAGGCTATATTGCGCTCAATGAGCACCTTGAGAGCCTGGCAAAAGGAGTACTTGATTCTGAAGATATCATTTATTACCTGGGTCTGATTGCACTATTTATATTTCTGTCATTGAGAAGCATGGAGTCCAGGCAGTGGTAGGGAATAACGACAGATTTCCGCTGGTATCCGGCATCGTTGGCCTGATGTTGGCGGCGTCAGGTGGTATTGCCTATGCCATCATGGGTGAGATGGGGAACCTGCCACTGACACTGATCTGGGCAGGTGTTCTGTTGATCGTCTTTTTTGCCTACACCCAACTTGCCCTGATTCAAAAATTCGTCGGTAAGCGGTCGACCATCTATGGGGCTAATTCTTTTGTGATGACCCTGGTTTTTCTCATCATCATTGTCCTGGTCGCCTATATGTCGGTTCGCCACAAGGTGCGCATGGATTTAACGGATACGGGCAGATATACCCTTGCACACCAAACCATCAAGATGCTGCGTTCCCTGCCCGGAGATGTGGAAGTAATCGCCTTCTACCGCAGTGATGAGCGTACTCGCCAGGCGATGGCTGATTTGTTAAAGGAGTATTCCTACTATTCACCAAACTTCAAGTATTGGTTTGTTGACCCGGACCAGAATCCTCTTGAGGCAGCGAAATATGGTGTCACATCCTACCGGACAACCTTGATCAGGCATGATGGTGCGGAAGAAGTTGTCAGTTTCGAATCAGAGAACAAGTTAACTAACGCCTTGCTGAAGGTGCTCAGAAAAGAAATAAAGCGGATTTACTTCTTAAAGGGGCACGGTGAAAACAGCCTGACCAGTAGCGAGAATGTTGGCTACCTAGCAGTAAAAGAAGCCCTTGAGGAGGAGCACCATGAGGTCCAGGAACTGCTGCTAGTCGAATCGGATCGAGTTCCGGAAGACGCCTCAGTGGTAGTGGTTGCCGGTGCAAAAACAGCCCTGCTGCCACGTGAGATGGAAATGCTCAATGAGTATATCCGTGGCGGGGGTAAGGCGCTGTTCATGCTTGACCCCGGTGATGATCCCCAGTTGGGCCGGTATTTGAAGGCGTTCGGTTTCACTGTGGGTGAAGACATCATTATCGATCAACTCAGCCAGGTATTTGGCGGGAATTATTTGACCCCGGTTGTTTCCGAGTATTTTAAAAGGCACCCGGTTACGGCTGAATTTGATATAGCGACATTTTTCCCCATGGCACAGAGCGTATCCATCGAAGAGGATAAAACCACAGGCAGTCTCAATCTTGCGAAAACCAGTGAGAACAGCTGGGCAAAACGATCGGGAGTTCTGGATGAGAATAGTCTCGACTTTGATGATAAGACAGGTGTTGCCGGTCCGCTAAATGTCATTTCTGTAACCTCCATCCCCCTTGAACAGGATCAGTCTGAAAAGATGCAGCAGACCCCAGGCCAGGATAACCCTGACACGAAGCAGTGGGGAAAGATTGTTGTAGTGGGAGATTCGAACTTTGTCAGTAATGCTTATATCCAGATGGCGGGTAACCGGGATCTATTTCTAAACATGGTGGATTGGCTTGTAGAAGAACACCTGTTGATCTCAATTAGAAAGAAGGCGCCGGGTCTGTCTCCTGTTACGCTGACAGCTGTGGAGGGCAGGATGGTCTTCTGGGTTTGCGTCATCATTCTCCCGTCACTGGTGATGATTCTCGGCTTTGCAGTCATCGCCCGTATCAGGTCACTTGGTTGAACTCCGCAAGGAAGACCCTGTTCTGGCTCGTCGCTCTGCTGCTGGTAGCCGGAGGATTTTATTTCTTTGACCAGCGGGTCGCGGAAAAGGAGCAGGTCCTGGAGGAAAGTCTCAAGCTTTTTCCCTTCACGGTTGAGGCGGTGGATGAGTTCTCGATAACCAGTGAGCAGGATGGCCTGAGAGTTGCGGTCAATCGTCGAGATGGGCAGTGGTGGCTGAAGACACCCGTCGTAGCGCAGGGAGACCAGGCGAGAATCGAATCGATTTTGAGCAATATCGTGCTGGCACGAAAGGACCGCACACTTTTCGATCAGGCGGATGCGGCCAAACTACAAGAACTGGGTCTTGAAAACCCAGACCTCGAGATGAGCTTCCTCGTATCCGGAGAAGAGACCAGGATTCTTTTTGGTAGTGCAGGGCCCACTCATAACGTCTCATACGCAATGTTTTCAGGTGATCCAAGGGTTTATCGCATTCACTCGGACGTCAGGGCTGAAGCAGATAAAGGCGTTTATGAACTGCGTGACAAGTCACTTCTTGCATTTGATCCCGTGAAGCTAAAGAGGTTTGAGATGGATCGGCGCGGTCAACCCAGGGTGGTTGTGGAGCACGATGAAGGGCGCTGGCACCTTCTTGAGCCAGGCAGGGCTCAAGCTTCGCAGGAAAACGTGCTGGAAGGCTTATTTATGATCAAGGATGCCGAGATAGAGCACTTTCTTGGTATTGCGTCTGGTGAACAAGAAAGCTTCGATCGAAAAAGCTACGGCCTCTCATCGCCTAGAGTTCGAATATCCATTGTCGATGAGCAGAGAAAAGAGCCGTATATACTTATTATCGGTGATAAGGACAGGGTCAGGCGGGGGTACTTTGCGGTCACCAACAGTAGCGAAGAGATTATCGTGATTGCCGAAGATCTGGTCAATTATTTGCTCTCGGTCAAAGACAACTGGCGGGAATCCCAAGCATAATTGGCCATGCAATATTTTCCCCGTCAGCTCTTATATCTCCTGCTGGTAAGCTTGATGCTTGTGGCTTGCAGTAAGGAAGAAGTGCAAGAAGAAGGTCTGGAACAAGAGCCTATTATTGTTGTTGCCGGTGAATCAATAGTCATTAATGCAATGCCAGGCGAACAGTTTGTTGAAGAGGAACGGCAACTGCTGATCGGGGTCGTCGGTCCTGAAACTGGCGCCGAGGCGAACTTTGGTATGGCAGTAGTCCAAGGCGCGAAACTTGCGGTTCAACAATTAAATGAAGCTGGTGGTATTAGTGGGCAGGATCTTCGGCTGCTTCACTATGATAATCAGTCAGATGCTGATAAAACAATGGGAATTGTGCAATATCTGATTGATCAGAGGGCAATGGCAATTATCACCGCACCGACTGGCTGGGCGACCTTTGGCCCTACTCATCTCAGTGATGAAAGTAATACGATTTTGATCTCCGTTGGTTCGAGAAGACGGATTGCCAGGAGCGGGGACTATATTTTTCAGTTATCCCTCAGTGATGAAGTTGCCACTGACTATATGATCGGATATAGCGTTCACGAAATGGGGTTCAAGCGCTTCGCACTGGTTACCGTTTCGGATTACGACTATTCACTGGATATAAGTGCACTATTCAAGAAAGCTGCTACCAGGAAGGGGGCCGAAATCGGCCTGGAAGTTGATACCTACGATACCTTTACCGGTCAGCATAATGTGCAACAGACAATCGCTGAAATAGTGGGTGAAGCAAAGTCCCTGGATGCAGTAATCTTTACTGGTGGTATCAGTGAGGCGGCAAGTCTGGTCAGGGGTTTAAGTGAAAGGCAGGTCAAACTGCCACTTCTAGCGGGAGAGGATCTGTTTTCAGATGAGTTCCTGCAATTGGCAGGGCCTGCAGCAGCAGGCTCGCTGGTGTACGCGACTTACCCCAATCGGAAACTACCCCAGACGGCGGAGTTCATCTCAGCTTTTCAGCGGGAGAACGCCAGTGTGCCCGATCGGTTTGCTGCGCTTGCGTATGATGCAACCACGTTGGTTGCCGACACCATGATCGAAACAGGGTCAAGACATAGTTCTGTCGTTAGGAAAGTAATGCTTGGTTCAAAGATGATGAATGGCGTAACGGGTGCCTCAGAATTTTCTAATCAAGGTGCCTCCATCAAGGTTCCACTAATTTACAAGGTGATCAAATCAGAGGGCAGTGAAAAATTTGCTCTGCAGCTGTGATCTTCTTCAGGTCTCGGAATTTCAACTAATTAGCAGTACATTATGAAACGTTATCATCAACGGCATTACTTTGGCGGGGTCGCCTTGGTTCTTTTAGTGCTCCAGGTCTTGACCGGGATATTTTTAACTATGTTTTATGAGCCAAGCCTAGAGCATGCCTATGGGAGCGTTCAGTCTCTTTACCAGGACCTGTTTACCCACGGATGGGTCCGTGATTCACATCGCTGGCTGGCCTTTTTTATCATTACGGTCAGCATCATTCATTTCATCAGAAGCCTGTTGAGAAAGGATTTTATGAGGCCGAGGAAAAAGGTCTCCTGGTTGACGGGAATGTTGTCGATCCTGGCTATCTTCATCATTATGGTCACCGGCTTCATATTGCCCTGGGAATGGAAAGGGTACTGGTTTATGGAAATGGTGCCCAATATGGCGGGAGAATTGCCTCTCGTTGGTGAAGCACTAAAGAACTGGTTGCTTGCCTTCTTTACCCTTGGTCGAGCCTATGTTGTACACATTCTCATATTCCCAATTATCGTAGTCATCCTGATTGATATTCATGTTCTCGGCACCCTCAGGGCTCGAAAGGGCGGTATCTCGCGCTACCTGATGCTTCATGGTTTGATTACCCTGCCAATCGTCCTTGCCATCACCGTATTGGCGGTCGGTGTTCCGATGCCCACCGAAGACCCGGATGTTATTCCGTTACCTCTTGAGGGTCGATTTATCCCTACCGCTGAATGGTATGCCCTGTTCTTTTGGGCTCCCTTTATGTTCTTTGAAAACTGGATAGCAACAACGCTGGGACTATATCTGCCCCTCGTACTGTTCCTCGTTCTAGCAATTGTGCCTTTTCTGGTGAAACGCAGACCCACAGCTGGGCGAAATATTTCCAGACCATCAATGATCCCGAAAAAACTCGTGGTATTTACGGCGGTTACTTTAACGGCTGGTGCATTGTTTGGATCGATCTTTGCAGTTTCTTATCGGTCACCAACACTGGGCTGCAACTCCTGTCATAACATCTATATGGGTAGACGGATGGGCATTCCCCCGGATGATTTCAAGGACAGGAAGAAATTGCCGCTACTGGATGACAATCAATGGATGGTGGAGCACTGGTTTGAACCCCAGCAGACCTGGTAGTCGCTGAAGGCTAGCGTTCCCAGTGTTCTTCCGGTAAAGGAATCGGGCCGTAGTGGGTTTCCTCGGCTGCATAGACTTCCAGCGAACTGACCAGAGCGCGCCAGAGTGTTCCTGTTGGCTCTTGTGCATTGACGGGAATGCCGGCGGCAACGACCAGCTCATCCATTAGTGTTATTAACTGATCTCGGTCAATCTCCTGTGCTTCAATCGTATCGTCAATTGATAAATCAAGAACTTCAGCAAGCCTATTTCGTGTGCTTGACCAGTGGGCTTCACCTTCGGCATCAGTCTCAGTCAGATCGTTCAATGCATCTCGTACCGCAGTCAGTTTGTCTCTGATTGCATGGTTACCGGCACGCACAGTCTGCAAGGGTTCGACCCATCCAGCCGCCAGCCACTCGAGGGTCAGGGCAATCTGACCAGCCTGGCCGCGTGCGAAACCACTCTCCAATTCAGGAATTACATGTTCTTCCAGGCTTGCTTTCAATGTTCTAAGAGCTGCAGGTACTGTTGGTTTCATTGTGCTGGCCCTCCGACGATTCCGCCAAGCATAGCAACGGATTGTACATGAGCGCCGCTAGCGAGGCTAAGACTCCTGGCATCCCTTGAGCGACCCTGCATGGCGCCTTGAATGCCTGCCAGTGAGACGATGACATTGATTTGCGTAATCTTGAGCAATGTGAAGTAGCTCACCAGTTCCTCATC
>MDTC01208955.1_pt1 | contig 41331 bp, 39 predicted proteins | sample 811181 | NCBI WGS metagenome assembly MDTC01 (sample SAMN05326644, study PRJNA326480) | marine metagenome | isolation source: seawater | place: Pacific Ocean: North | collected 2011
AAATGGTATAGATCTTATTATTGAAATAAAGAAATACTGTTTAATAAAAATTTTCAATATGAATTGAAAAATTTTATTAGTTGAAGTCCATCATTTTAGTAATATCAAAATTTTTACCTATTCTATTTATAATTTGATTTAGCGATTCTATTTCTGTTTGCATATGGAAAGCATTGGCATGTATACAGTTAGATTTATCAATCATAATACCTACATGACCGTTCCAGAAAACTACACACCCCCTTTTTAAATCTTTAATATCCTTAATAGACTTTTTTTTTAATTTAACTTGTTGTGAAGTATTTCTAGGAATATTTTCTCCATAAGTTTGGTAGGATAATTGTAACAATGCTGAGCAGTCTATTCCAATAGTGTCCCTTCCACCCCACTTATAAGGTGCACCCAAAGACAGTTCCGCTATGGCGACCCAATCTTTAATTGTATGATCAATGCTTACTATGTGCTTACTTGGCACATAACCAACTTGTGTTTTATTATTGTATAAGCAAATTTCTGCCCATTCAGACTGAATATTACCTATTACTAATTGAGCGCCTAAAGGGAGATAAAGTAAACAGTTAGCCTTTGGGTTTTTGTTTGCATAAACAAAAGATCTATTAGCAATAACTCTGTGTGTTGGTTTTTTTGTTTTACCTAACCCTTCTTTTTTAACCCAACCATGGTAGCTGTCAGTATCTAATTTACAATAAACCCAATCTAAAGATTCGTCTAAAATCTCAACTGTTTCTCCAAATAAACATTCAGTTTCAAGAGGTGATGTTTCAGTGGGCTCTGATTTCATAAAGACTGATGAATTAATAATGTTCATTTGAATTTATCTTTAGCCCAAGTTTTCACGTGAAAGTTTGGACAAGTTTTATCAGTGTCACCAGTGTCTCGATGCCCAACTATTTCAGCTTCAGGGCATAAAGATTTCCATTTTCTTAAAACTTTTTCCAATGATAAAAATTGTTTTGTTGTGAACTTATTTCTTCCTATTAGACATACACCTAAGCTTATATCATTTTTACCTTTAACGTGAGCTCCAATCCAGTATTCAGGTCGCCCATTTTCCACTTTTCCAGATCTGTTGATTATTTTATGATACCCTACGCCATCCCAACCAAATTTTAAATGCATTTTATGCAGATCTAAAGCACTCAAGTTTTGACTGTCCTCAGTATCAGAGCAATGAACAACAAGTAATTTAATATTTTTAATAATCAATGTATTCATATATTTAAACCAAACCTATTTAATATCGCTTTAACTTATTAAAAAGTAATAGAAATTGATTACAAAATAGTATAAATTAGTATATAATACAATTCATAACAATTTAATTGCAAATTGTAACAAAAACAATTAATTTTTTTTTATTCCGGCTTATTTGAATTATAAGCTAGTGCGGTAGCTATGCCTTAAAAAGTAATAATACCTTGAACAAAAGTCATTGTTAATGACGTTAATGGTGTGGAGTTTAAATATAAGTTTCTGCGTTCATCGTCGGGGGTGTTTGGTGATGATTTACCTTCAGAATTTTGGAAGAATTGCTCTGAAATTATTGATGAGTACAAAAATATATTTAGATAATATAAGATGTGGGGCCCTTATTCAAGGGTTCATAAAATGATCGTAAGGAAGTATATAGGTCTACTACAATCAATTACAGGAAAACTGTTGCCAGGTTGGTTTGATACTCACGCCAAGTTGTGATTGCAATATCTTTTTGTAAGTAATGATTTTTATCAGTTGAAGTTGCTAATTACATAAAAATGCCGGCGCCTACTAATCATGAATAAAATCAATTTTTTAATACTTCTTCTATAGGCTCAGTTAATACAAGTGTTTTGTTAGAAGTATCTGTTGAGTAAGAATAGAAATATTGAAGATATGAAAGAGTGATGGCAAAAAAAATTACGGTAATTGGAGGTTCTGGGTTTGTGGGTACGAACCTGTGCCGGCAGCTTGCAACGAAGCAGCAAGATTTCGAAATCATTGACCTCAAAATGAGTAATCAATTTCCTGATAAGTGTAAGATTTCTGACGTACGAATTGCCGATACATTGAGAGAGACGATCACTGGTGACGTCGTTGTGAATTTGGCGGCTGTGCATCGCGATAATGTGCGTGACAAGTTTGAATATCAAAGAACCAACGTTGATGGAGCTGAAAATGTTGCCTTGGTGTGTGAAGAAAAAAGTATTGATAAAATTATCTTTACGAGTTCAGTTGCAGTCTACGGGTTTGCAGAACCTGGGACGGATGAAACTGGCGTGATTAATCCATTTAACGAATATGGGCGGACTAAGTTTGAAGCCGAAGAGAAATTGCGTGCGTGGCAGTCAAAGGAAGCAAACTCTTTGATAATTGTTCGTCCCACTGTGATTTTTGGAGAAGGTAACCGCGGGAATGTATTCAACCTTCTGAATCAGATCGCTTCAGGTAAATTCCTTATGGTTGGTAAAGGCGAAAATAAGAAGTCGATGGCATACATTGGCAATGTTGTTGCCTTTCTAGAAGCATGCATTGGGACGGACCAAAAATATGGGGTCTACAATTACGTTGACACACCTGACTTAACGATGAACAAATTGGTTTCTCAGGTTCGAGCACAGTTAAAAGGTAAAGACGGCGTGGGACTGCGTTTGCCGTATTGGTTGGGAATGATCCTTGGGTTTACGGCGGATGCAATTTCGTTTTTAATCTCAAAAAATTTGCCTGTTAGCTCAATACGGGTTAAAAAATTTGCTTCTTCAACTGAATTTAGATCTGCAAAAGCTGATTTAGATGATTTTGTTGCGCCAATTCTTCTGGGTGATGGGGTGCGGCGTACCGTTCAAAGCGAATTTATCGATGTAGATCCGAACAGGGAAGTTTTTTACACCGAATGACAAAAAAGAAAATGATTAGGAAAGCTGTCTTTCCCGTTGCTGGTTTTGGTACCCGCTTTTTACCCGCAACCAAGGCGATGCCAAAAGAGTTGTTGCCAATTGTTGACAAACCTTTGGTTCAATACGCCGCGGAAGAGGCGATTGCCGCAGGTATCGATACGCTCATCTTTGTAACGGGTCGGAATAAACGCGCGATTGAAGATCATTTTGATGCGAATAATGAATTGGAAACGATGCTGCGCGCCAAGGGCAAAGATGCGCAGGCCGACATGGTGCGTAATATTATTCCCGCTGGCGTAGAGTGTATTTTTGTACGTCAGGCTGAACAGCTGGGTTTGGGACATGCTGTTTTGTGTGCGGAGCGTGCGGTCGGCGGCGATCCATTTGCAGTTTTGCTGGCCGACGATTTTCTGACCGATTATGAACTTGGCGTTACAGCGGATCTGGTGCGCGCATTTTCGGATAGCGGTAAGTCGCAACTTTCGGTGATTGATGTTGATGGACCTGATATCTCAAAATATGGAGTTGTCGTCCCAAACGGTTCGGGCGCTGGTATTAAAGGTCTTGTTGAAAAACCTGATGCTAGCGAGGCTCCGTCAAACCTTGCCTCTATCGGCCGATATGTTCTGACGTCTGATATCTTTGAAACCTTGCGAGGCCTCAGTGCGGGATCAGGTGGGGAAATTCAATTGGCAGATGCGATTAACATTCATGCGCAACGGGGCTTTGTTGAAACTGTCCGCCTGAATGGGCGGCGCTTTGATTGTGGTTCAGTGGATGGGTTTTTGGATGCGATTATGCATCAAGCCAAAAGGTTAAGACTTTAATAGACTAATTGAGATCTAGTTCGTCAGTTTGATGAGTAATCCGAAGAAAGAGGCAAAAGCATGGGTATAGCATCCGAGATGCAATGTGTAATATTAGCGGGTGGCTTAGGTACTAGGTTATCTGAACATACAAATAAAATTCCAAAACCACTGGTTGAAATTGGTAACATTCCTATTTTAGTGCACATAATGCGACATTATTATAAATTTGGTGTAAATAAGTTTATTATCTGCGCGGGTTATAAAGCTCATAAAATTAATGAATATTTTGCAAATTACGCGTACCTCCAGAACGACTACGAGTTCAATATAGGGTTTAATGAAGTAAAACTAATATCTAATCGATGCGAAGACTGGAATGTTAAAGTCGTTAATACAGGCTATGATACGATGACGGGTGGGCGGCTTGCTAAAATAAAAAAATATTTGTCTCCTGATAAGCCGTTTTTCATGACTTATGGAGATGGATTGGCTGATGTAGACATACAAAAGTTACTGAAATCACACACTGCGAGCCGAGCAGTAACAACAGTCACAGCTGTTGAGCCACCTGCAAGATTTGGAGCTTTATCAATCAATAAAGAAAATGGGCGTGTAACGCGCTTTGCAGAAAAACCAGCTGGTGAGTTTGGTAGAATAAATGGTGGATATTTCGTAGTAGAGAACTGCGCATTAGATTTGATCGAAAGTGACTGGACTTCATGGGAAAAAGAACCAATGGAAAAATTAGCAAAAGAGGGAAATTTGAATTCTTTTCTTCATAATGGATTTTTTCATCCGATGGATACCGAACGTGACAGAAAAATGTTGCAGGATATGTGGGATACGTCTTTGGGATTGTGGGGAAATGAATAAATTTCTAAATCTAAGCCATGCTAAAATTGTTGTAACAGGCCATACGGGCTTCAAGGGCACCTGGCTACTTTGGTGTTTGAAAAAAATTGGCGCCGACATTATTGGTATTTCGGATCACAAAAATTTTGAATTTTATAGGCAATCAAAAATCCCTATAAAAAAAGAGTATATAGTTAATATTACTGATTATTCATCAACCTATGAAATCATTAGTACTTTTAAACCAGATGTCATTTTTCATCTTGCTGCCCAACCGCTTGTAACATTTTCTCAAAGTGACCCAAGAAAGACTGTATTAGATAATGTATACGGCACTACAAATGTGCTAGATGCGGCATTCAGAAGTGGAACGCCCAACATCATAAATGTAACCACAGATAAGGTCTATGCCAATAATAATAATAAGACCGCTTTTATTGAAAGCGATCAATTAGGTGGAAGCGACATTTATTCTGCGTCAAAAGCATCAGTTGAAATCATAGCAAAGGCATATTTTGAAACATTTTTAAAAAAAGATAACATCAACCTCGCAAATGTTCGTGCCGGGAACGTCATTGGGGGAGGCGATTTTTCAACAGATAGAATCATTCCAGATATTGTAAAAGCTGCTGCAAATAAACAAACCCTGCAAGTTCGTAGTGAAAATGCAGTGCGTCCCTGGCAACATGTATTAGAACCCATTTCAGGTTATCTTCAACTGGCTGAACGGATGTTGCTTGGCAGTGTTCAGGGTATGAGTGTTTGGAACTTTGGTCCACCGAATCTTGCATGTAAAACAGTAGGTGAACTAATAATCGAGATGTCGAAATACATCGAATTTCATTCAGAGAATATTGAAAATCCAATTCGCGAAGCGAGTTTTTTAAAATTAAATTCTGACAAAGCAATAAAAAATCTTGGTTGGAATAATAGATGGAGTTTTGAAGACACAATATATCAAACAGCGAATTGGTATCTATTTTATCTAAAATCAGGCAATTTATACGATATCACGGAACAACAAGTTTATGATTATTTTAATTGGTAAAAGGTCTAGATTAACACAGGCACTTTGTCAAAAATTGCAGGACTGTAAAGTTGTATCAACACATGGCGCTTTGAATGATAAAAAATTTGCCGGTGCAAATAAAATAATTATTAGCGCAGCAATTACCAATCCTTGGCTTGCAGTAGACGAAATCAATAGAATAAATGTTGATTTGCCGCTATCAATTTTTGAAAATAATCCAACGGCTGAAATTATTACTTTCGGCACTGTATTAGAAAAATATGAAGATGTCACAAACGCGTATGTTGATTCGAAACGAATGTTAAGTGAGTATATGTTACATGAAACTCATAATTGGAAGCACTATCGTCTAAACACACTTTATGGAATAGGTGAACCCAAAAAGCATATGTTTCTGAGTGATCTTTTGTGTAGCATACGAAGCAAAAGCATGTTTGAAATGAGCACAGGTCAGCAAACGCGAGAATACCATCATTATTGCGATGTTGCAGCTATATTGAAATCAGAATTGGTGACCAAAAAATATGGTGTGTTAGAAATTTCGAATGGGAACCCGATCTCATTATTTAATCTAGCTCAAGGCGTCATAGATCATCTAGGGTGTCCGATAAGCATAGTAAGAAATCAAAAAGCTAAAGATACGGTTTCGAAGTCAAATAACAAAGTCTACAATTCTGACAAGTTCCGAGAACCCATTGCTGGGGTTGCAGATTATTTTAAAGGTCTCCTAAGCTGAAAAAATATGAAAAAATTATTTTGGGGGCCGGATTAGCAGGTTTGGGTCTGAGCGCAAAATTTCCAGATGCTGAGTGCTTTGAGCGCGAGATCAAGCCTTTAGGGCACGCACGTTCGTATGCGTTTGATGAAGTTTTTTACGATCAAGGGGCACACATTTGCCATTCAAAAAATCCAGATTGGATCGCAAAACTAAACATTGAAAATGCAAAATTTATTCAAGATGCGACAGTAAAAAATTTCGATAATGGCGTTTTCTTTGATTACCCAGTGCAAAATAATCTTTGCCAAATTGATAGAAACTTGGCCAGCGAAGCTATCAGAGAGGTTCGTGAATTAAGTGCTGCAACTAACCAATTGCAGCCTCTTGATTATTTAGATTGGTGTCGTAAAACATATGGTGCAACTCTCACTGAAAAATATTATAACCGCTTTACCAAGAAATACTGGCGAAGTCATATGTGTGAACTTGGCACTTATTGGTTGGGTGGTAGATTAATACCAGTTGACTTGGAAAATATTGAAGCCGGTTATGTTGGCAATTCAAGTGATCAAAGCGTTTTTAAAAGCTATTATTATCCAAAAAATGGTGGATTTGAAAATCTTTTTTCAAAAATCCTTAACCAAACAAATAACCGCAAGATAAATTTTTCTTGTGAGGTTCATGATATATTTACAGATAAAAAGTTGATTTACTTTAAAAATGGATTAAGCGTAAAATACGATCAGTTATATTCTACAATCCCATTAGTGGAATTCGTAAGACGAGATAATAATGCACCTCACAGCATATTGGAAAGAAGCCAACAACTATTGCATACGTCGCTGTTTCTTATGGTTGCAAAGTATAAAAGAGATGAAATTAAAAATCTTCCTGATTGGTTTTATGTTTATGACGAAGATATCGACATATCTCGAGTTTTCAACTTGACCAACGTTTCTGAGTATGTAGGTGAATATACCTATCTACAATATGAAACCTTTCGGCGGAGTGATGAAAGCTATAACGAAAAAGATGTTTTCGAAAATATGAAGAGGGGAGCAAAACAAATTTTGTCAGCAGCGCCGATTAATTTTACCTTCAAGAAGGTCGATTTTGCTTACGTAGTACCTACTTTACAAACGCCTGAAATTACAGAAAAAATAATAAGTTTCTATCGTCAAAAAGGTATAAATTTTCACGGACTTTATGGTAAGTGGAACTACATTTGGTCTGATGCCGCATATTTCGATGGATTGAATTGATTTGAGACTGTGTTGTATTCCTAATGGTTGAACGTATTTTAATGAGTGGGCGTATCGGACAAGATGGCCACATCGTTGGACTTGCTCACTCTGAGAGAAACTTGAACATTTTGAAACATAAATGTTGCGAGAAGCCAAATAAAAGAATTAAACAATTAAATTTAGAAAATTTATCAGATATTGTTTATTTTGTTTTCGATTACAAACCCGACACCGTATTCTATTTGGCTGCATAAAGTTCTGTGGGTCTATTTTTTAAAGATAAATTAGGTACAGAAAAGCCTAATATCGACAAATGTATAGAGTGTAAAAGAGATTTGGTGAGGAATTTTTTTTATGAAAACAAAGTTCTTATCGTTGGTCTGACTGCGGAATGGGGTAATCAAAGCCTATTAAGTGGATATTCATCTTTTTAATTCATTTTTCAACTAATGGAGAAAACGTTCATCGTGGATAAAATAACTTTGGCACATTTTGGTAGTTTTGATCTTAGCGCCAATCGTTATATCGATTTATTCGAAAAAGAGGATGTCGGCAAAATTAAAATTTTTATAGAGGCTAATAAATATGATCAAATCAAAGATATATTTTTAGGTATCAATCTATATGATAAGCAGAAAATTAAAGATAAAATTGAGATACATGTTTTCGATTTTACAGTTATTGATAAAGTTCTTTTTAGGCTGAACTTTTTGATTAACAGAATAACTTTGAAACTATTGCGTCCCGTAATGTTCTTAAGGCTGCAGTTGTTAGTCAAAAAGTTTCTAGCACCGGAGGATAAGGTTTGGATTGGTGAGAACGATTATGACAATCATAATTTATTTCATTGCTGTTTAGAGAGACTTTTAGCTTGTAATTTTGTAGTCAAAAATTATAAAGAGACGAGATTTAACAAAGACTATTTCGAGAAAAAATCTTTTGAACTTTCAAATGCATTGATCTTTCCCCATGCTCATTACAAGGACTTCTTTGAAAGGCTTTACGGGAACAAAATTTTTATCAACAATAAACTATTTTACAGTGATCAAGATCAACGATCCCGTTATCACTATCAAATTGTAAATAGTTTAGACGTGACGAAATACAGTGCTAAGGATGGTAAGATCCACATTGCTATTATTGCAGGAGTAGTTGCATGTGAAGCTTGCTCTAGGTCTGGAAACAGGTATGTAATCTTTAACTCCATCCTCAATCTAATTAATTGTGGTTTCGTTGTCCATTTGTTCATAAAAGATGTAATCAAATCTAGATTACAGCCAATGGCACTCTCTGAGTCTATTTATCATGATCTTGAGAGGAATAACCAAAATTTTGTAATGTCTTTTGAGCCAATGGTATTGGGTTCAAGAATATATGAAGATATTGTTAGATGTGACTTTGGATATTTACATGATGATGTTGGTCATAAAAATTTGCCGTTGTTTGAGTTTCAAAAAATAAATATACCAAATCGATACTATGAGTATCTAGTTGCTGACCTTATTCCTATTGCTTTAAAAAGATCAACATTCTGTTATCAGAATGTACTAATTGAAGAAATAGGCATTGTTTTAGAGGATCTTGCCGAATTGAATTTTATAAATTTAGATGATAAACCACGACCAAAATACGTAAATGATTTTCCTGAAGTATTCCTAGAAGCTGTCATGTGTCCTGCGTTCCAATCGGAGAAACTGAAGTGATAGGAATATTTGACTACGCCTGTGGCAATATTGATTCAGCAGCTAACATGATTAATCATAAATGGAGTTTCGGAGTGCAAAAAATAAATTCGGATAGCTTTAACGCAACGTTCTCTTTGAGCGATGACTTGAGAAAAGCTCTCTGAAGCGAATTTATTTCCCTTGATATAAATAGAGAAATTTTACAAACAGAATGAAAAATATAAATAAAATTAGAAAGGTGAATTAATATGCGGAAGATTTATCCGGTATTGCTCGCTGGTGGGTCTGGAACGCGCCTTTGGCCCCTCTCTCGTAAATCCTACCCTAAGCAATTTTCTAAACTTATTGGTGAGCAGACGTTGTTTCAATCTAGTGCACTGCGTTTGATATCATCCGATACAGTAGAATTTGCTTCTCATATCACCCTTACGAACTCTGACTTCCGCTTCATCATTGGCGAACAACTACAGGAAATTGGTATAGACCCTGGCCCTATTTTAATTGAGCCAAAATCAAAAAACACAGCCGCCGCCATATTGGTCGCCAGCATATTTGCGCATTCAAAAGATACTACTGCAGTTTTACTTGTTGCACCGTCTGATCACGTGATTCCTGACACAGCTGCCTTCCATGAAGCAATTAAGGTAGGGTTGTCGCATGTCCAAAATCAAAAGATGGTCACGTTTGGTATTGAACCAACGCATCCAGAGACGGGTTATGGGTATTTAGAGTTGTCCACAGATTCCCTTGATGATAATGGCGCATCTGATCTCAAGACCTTTTTAGAAAAGCCTAATCTGCATGACGCCAACCAAATGCTCACCGCTGGTCACTATCTTTGGAACTCTGGGATTTTTTTATTTCGTGCGGAAGACATGGTTGACGCCTTCAAGACTTACGCGCCAGAAACCCTTGATCTAGTCTTGCAAGCTGTTCATGGCGCCTCTTCTGATTTAGGCTTCTTGCGTCTTGCTGAAGAGCCTTGGTCTAAGCTCGAGGATATCAGTATCGACTACGCCATTATGGAGAAGGCGCAGAACTTAGTGGCTGTACGTTACGCCTCTCAATGGTCTGATCTTGGTGGATGGGATGCAGTTTGGTCAGAAAGTAAGCCAGACCGGTCAGGGAATGTGACATCTGAAACTGCGCATGCTATTGAATGTTCGAATAGCTTAATGCGCTCTGAGAGTAGCAGCCAGCAAGTTGTTGGAATAGGATTGAATGATATTATGGTGATAGCCATGCCTGATGCGGTCCTTGTTGCTCCCAAAGGGCGTGCTCAAGATGTCAAAAAGGCGGTAGAGCTGCTAAAGTCAAATGACATTGCTCAAGCAGAGATCTTCCCTAAAGATCACCGCCCATGGGGCTGGTTTGAGAGTCTAGCCTTAGGGGATCGCTTTCAGGTAAAGCGCATTTGTGTAAAGCCTGGAGCAGCGCTGAGCTTACAGAGCCACAAGCAACGATCAGAGCATTGGATTGTTGTTGAGGGAACAGCAAAAGTCACAATTGACAATGAGATAAAGCTGGTAACAGAAGGTCAATCAGTCTACGTACCGCTGGGCGCTATGCATCGTATAGAAAATGCTAACGAAACTCTAATGGTGCTGATTGAAGTCCAGATTGGTAGTTACCTTGGCGAAGACGATATTGTTCGGTATGAAGACCAATATTTGCGTAGTTAACATAATCATCACTACATGCACTATTCCTATAATCAAATAAACTCTATGACGCCCAGTTGCGAAATGAGTGTAATACTTCCAGTTTACAATGGAGATGGTGTATCTGATTTCTCTGAAGCACTAAATTCTATTTTAAATCAAACATATAGGCATTTTGAGTTTATTATAGTTGTTGATGGGCCGGTATCTGAGACCATATCAGAAATTTTAGAATTCAAGGAATTGAAAGACCAAAAAATCAAAATTCTGCGATTGTTAGAAAACTCGGGACTACCTACCGCTTTGAATTTGGGCTTACAATACTGCGAGGGGCAATATATTATTCGGTGCGATGCGGATGATATTAACCTGCCTGATCGGTTTGAAATATTGTTGAGAGAGTTTTCGAGACTTAAGGTTGATGTTTTAGGGAGTCAAATACTAGAATTTTCGACAGGTGAAGAAGGTAGATTTGATAAACATGTACCATTAAGGCATGAAGAAATAAAAAGTTTTGCTTTGTATCGTAACCCAATGAACCATATGTCGGTTATTTTTAGAAAGAGTGCAGTCCTAGCAGTCGGCGGATACCCTGATATATTGTTAAAAGAAGATTATGCTCTTTGGCTTAAGATGATAAACAAGGGATTCATATTCGCAAATCTACCTGAAACATTAGTGAATGCTAGGGTTAATTCTCAATTTTTTTCACGACGCGGGGGTTGGGTGCATATTGTAAGTGAGGTTCAACTACTGCGCCTTAAATTACAGCTAAGTGTTTGGCCGAAACACTCGATAATTATATCTAGTATTCTTAGGATTATGCCCATGCTACTTCCTAAAATCCTATTAAAGAACTTTTATGTATTTGTTATGAGGAGGAGTTCAAGATGAAAAAAGCGCTTGTAACGGGCATCACCGGCCAAGACGGCTCTTACCTTGCAGAATTTCTTCTGGAAAAAGGCTACGAAGTACATGGGATCAAACGCCGCGCCTCACTATTTAATACACAGCGGGTAGATCACATCTACCAAGATCCGCATGTTGAAAATAGCCGCTTTAAGCTTCACTATGGCGATCTATCAGATACATCAAACTTAACCCGTATCCTTGGTGATATTGAGCCTGATGAGGTTTACAACTTGGGAGCTCAATCTCATGTTGCTGTGAGCTTTGAAAGCCCTGAATATACAGCTGATGTAGATGCCATTGGAACTGTACGTTTGCTGGAGGCCGTTCGTTTCTTAGGGCTCGAAAAGAAGACAAGATTCTACCAGGCTTCTACTTCGGAACTCTTTGGCTTGGCTCAGGAAACCCCACAAAATGAAACAACACCGTTTTACCCACGTTCTCCCTACGCAGTTGCTAAACTCTATTCTTATTGGATTTGCGTAAACTATCGAGAGGCATATGGTATGTATGCCTGTAACGGTATTTTGTTTAACCATGAAAGCCCTCGTCGAGGCGAAACTTTTGTTACACGCAAAATTACACGTGGTTTGGCAAATATTGCCTTGGGTTTGGAGGACTTCCTGTACATGGGGAATATTGATGCCCTGCGTGATTGGGGGCATGCAAAAGATTATGTTCGCATGCAGTGGATGATGCTGCAGCAGGATGAAGCCCAAGATTATGTTATTGCGACGGGTACTCAATACTCGGTGCGAGAATTTATCACTTGGACTGCTAACGCACTTGGGATTGATATTGAGTTCAAAGGGACTGGTTTAAATGAGGTGGGTATCGTGACTGGTAAATCTGGCGATCTGGCTCCAAAAATATCAGTGGGACAAGAAATTGTCAGAATTGATCCTTGTTACTTTAGGCCTGCAGAAGTTGAGACGCTTTTGGGCGATCCCACAAAAGCAAAAGCTAAACTAGGGTGGGAACCAGAGATATCTGCGCAAGAAATGTGTAAAGAAATGGTCGAAGAAGATCACAAGGCAGCACGGCGCCTTGTGTTCCTAAAACAGCATAATTTTTAGCTTCCCCTGTCCATTGAGAATTAGGTTGATCCTATGAAAAAGATTTTTGTCGCAGGTCATATGGGAATGGTGGGCAGTGCTATATGCCGTCAGTTACAAAAGCAACCTGATGTGGAAGTCGAGACGCGGACTCGTGATGAACTAGATCTAAGCAATCAGTTGGCAGCCCAGCAGTTCATGCAAGCTGAAAAGCCGGACGAAATTATTCTCGCTGCAGCCAAGGTGGGTGGTATCCACGCAAATAATACCTACCCTGCAGAGTTTATTTACCAGAACCTGCAAATACAGAACAACGTGATCCACGCAGCGCATATAAATGATGTGCAAAAATTACTCTTTCTTGGATCGTCTTGCATTTACCCACGTGCTGTAGAACAGCCTATGTGCGAAGATGCCCTTCTAACTGGGACACTTGAGCCCACCAACGAACCTTATGCCATCGCAAAGATTGCAGGCATCAAGATGTGCGAGAGCTACAATCGCCAATATGGGAGGGATTATCGTTCAGTAATGCCAACTAACCTTTATGGACCAGGCGACAATTATCATCCAGAGAATAGTCACGTTGTCCCGGCACTCATCGGACGGTTCCATGAGGCCAAATTGAACAAGGCAACAGAAGTTGTTGTTTGGGGATCTGGTAAGCCCATGCGTGAATTTTTGTATGTAGATGACATGGCAAAAGCCAGCCTCTTTGTACATAATATTGATAGGACGACATTTTCTGAAAAAACGAGACCAATGCTGTCTCACGTAAATATTGGTACTGGCACTGATATGACGATCAGGGAACTGGCTGAAACAATAAAAAATGTTGTTGACTTTCGTGGCGAGATAGTATTCGACCCTACAAAGCCCGATGGCACGATGCGAAAACTCATGGATGTAAATTTATTGTCTGAATTAGGATGGAGCGGTACGATGAAAATGAAAAATGGGATCCAAAACGCATATTATGATTTTTTAGAGCGAGGGTGTGGTAACTAAGGAATGGGAATTTGCAAAGGCAAAGAACGAACGAAATACTACAATTACGAAAAAATTAAAACATTGTGTTTGACGGTAACGCATTCTTACCCATTTGGCTTAAATGAAAATTTGAAAAAGAATCATATGGAAATATTAGACCAAATGAACGACCGAGTATGTGTGTTTCCAATAAATTATTTTAATCAAACAGAAAAAACTTTAGAGTTATCACAAGATATAATTGTTTTACCACCGATCAATTATCCAAATCAGAAAGAGCGATTAGTAAAAGAAATTGTAACCCAGATACCACGAAATAAAGCTCAAGCAACAGAACTTTTACAGATGCTTATATCTTTTGACCTGAGACTAGTCAAAAGGCGCCTACAGTCTATAAGTCTACAGAATAAGATAATGCAAGTTTTTCAGGGAGAAATGAAAGACAAGCTGTCACACTTTAGTCTATATTACTTTTTTTGGGTAATGAGGGTGCAGAAAGTTTGACGTCGAAGAAATTTTTTAAGGTATCATACAGTGAAAAATAATATTACTGTCATAGGTTTGGGTTACGTAGGTTTACCTTTAGCTATTGCGTTGGCCAAGCACCACAAAGTGATTGGTTACGATATCAATCGAAATAGGGTCAAGCAACTGACAGAAGGACTGGATACTACTGGAGAAATTTTGGAAAGTGAACTTGTTGACTCTGATATTTCGTTTACCTCGAAAATAGAAGATTTTGTAACTAGCGATACTTACATAATTACAGTTCCAACACCTGTTGATGTAAATAGTGAACCTGATTTAAGTGCATTAGAAAATGCGTCACTTTTGGTTGGAAAGCTATTGTGCCCAGGAAATATTGTGATCTATGAATCAACGGTTTACCCCGGTTGTACAGAAGAAGTATGTTTGCCAATTTTAGAAAATGAATCCAAAATGGAACTTGGGGAATTTTACCTTGGTTACAGTCCTGAGAGAATTAACCCAGCAGACAAAACACATACACTTCAGAACACTGTGAAGGTAGTAAGTGGTCATTCTGATGAGGCTTTGCAGAAAATTGCGAGGCTTTACGAATATATTATCGAAGCGGGCGTTCATCGCGCTCAGAGTATTAAAGTTGCGGAAGCCACCAAGATAATTGAAAATATCCAAAGAGATGTAAACATAGCATTAATGAATGAATTCTCAAGGCTCCTTCGGATAGAAGGAATTGATACCAGCCAAGTTATTGATGCAGCATCGACAAAGTGGAATTTTTTGAGATTTGTACCCGGTCTAGTGGGTGGTCATTGTATAGGTATTGATCCTTATTACATGATACACAGAGCGAAGGCTCATTCAGCCAGTGCTCCATTGATCACCTTGGCAAGGCAAGTAAACAACGATGTTTCTACTCAAGTTGCCGGTGAGGTAAATAAATTAATGAAAAGTGAAGATAATCAGGCTGAGAATAGAAAGCGCATTCTTTGTCTCGGTGTAACGTTTAAAGAGAATTGTCCTGATTATCGCAACACGAAAGTAGTTGATATGATAATTAACTTAAAAAAATATGGATATGAAGTTGATGTTTATGATCCTGTGGTTGAGCAATATTCATTCGAAAGAGAATATGGCATCAAACTCTTAACCAGGTTACCTGACACTTCTTATGATGCAATTGTCTGCGCTGTCGCACATATTCAATTTAGAAGATTATCGGAAGAAAAGATCTTTGATTTATTAGGTAATGATGAAAAAAATTTACTAGCGGATTTAAAGGGAGCCTTTAAATTTCTAAAAAAATCAAACAAGTTTACGAATACTTTCCAATTGTGAGCGCGAAAATGAATTTTGCAATGATAGGAGCCGCTGGCTACATAGCTCCAAGACATATGAAGGCAATTAAAGAAATTGATGGAAATTTAGTAACTTCTTATGATTTATTTGATTCCGTAGGTATTTTAGACACCTATTTTCCAAACACCACGTTTTACACAGAATTTGAGAAATTTTATATCGATCTTATGAATAAAAGGAATACTAGTGATCAAATAAAGTATGTTACAATATGTTCCCCAAATTACCTTCATCATATACACTCAGAACTTGCGATGAATGCTGGTTGCGATGTCATTTGTGAAAAGCCGATTTGTCTTACATACGAGCAAATCCGGACTCTAAAATATAAAGAAGCTGAGCTAGGACACCGGGTCTTTTGCATTCTCCAACTGCGACTGCATGAGGAAGTTTTAAAGTTGCGTCAACAAGTTTTACAAGATAAATGTGACACTTTTTACAATGTGGACTTGGAATATATTACCTCGCGAGGTAGTTGGTATTTAGCGAGTTGGAAAAACGACATAAGAAAATCTGGTGGTATTATGCAAAATATTGGAATTCACTTTTTCGATATGTTGATCTTTGTTTTCGGCGCTGTCATTGACAAGAAGATCTTTTATAGAAGTGACAAAACAGCCCAGGGCTTCTTACATCTAGAGAAGGCGAAGGTCCGATGGACTTTATCTGTCGATGAAAAGTTTTTACCAGTTTCATCTGATGCTCGAACTTTTAGAAATATCTCAATTAATGGTCGTAACTTTGAAATGAGTAAAGGTTTTGCGGATCTACATATGAAATCTTATCAAGAAATATTAGTAGGACGCGGGTTTAATTTAGATGATGCATTGCCAAGTGTAAAACTCACTGAAGAGCTAAAAATGTTAGAATTAGTAGAACCAGCGAGTAGCGAAACTCTGAAAAGGATTAGTTAATATTGATTATTATGTACATCCAACTAGTGTAATAGACGAAGCAGAACAGATTGGGTTCGGTTCTAAGATTTGTGATTTTAGCCATGTATAGGCAAATGCTAAAATTGGACATAACTGCACTATAGGATAAAATGTTTTCATAGGTGAAGGTGTTTCCATTGGGATTGGCGTAAAGATTTAAAATAATGTGTCTGTTTATGCTGGAGTAAGTGTGGACGACGAAGTCTTCATTGGTTCAAGTGCAGTTTTTATCAATGTAATTAATCCAAGAGCTTCTATCGAAAGGAAGTCGTAATATGTCACAACATTTATCGCTAAAGGTGCTAAAATTGTTGCAAATTCAACAATTATTTGTGGCAACAATATCGGTTGTTTTTCGTTCATAGGTGCCAGAGCAGTCTTTACTTGTGATGCTAAGGACTTTGGACTTTATACCGGTAACTCTGCGAGACTTTCTGCTTGGTGTTCAATGTATGGCGAACGCCCTTCATTCTCTATCGAAGAGGAAAATTGCTACTATGATGAGAAAAATTCTGTGCACTATAAATTCAAAAAAGAAATGATCAAATGCAGAAGTTAAATTTCATCGATCTGATTAAACAACAGAAAGTTATCTCGGTTGATTTGACGCCGAGGATAGCAAAAGTATTGAAGGACGGGCAATATCTATTTGGACAAGAAGTTGATGAATTAGAAGTTAAATTAGTAAAGAGGACTGGAACCAAATATTGTGTATCTGTAGGTGGAACAGATGCGCTGATAATTGCTTTGATGTCTATGGATATTGGACATGGTGACGAAGTAATAGTTCCAGCTTTCACATTTGCTGCAACTATTGAAGCGGTTTTGTTAGTTGGTGCGATACCGGTACTTGTAGATATCGAAACTGCTTCGTGTAATATTTGTTGCTCGAGCATCATAGAAAAAATTTCCTCAAAAATAAAAGCAATAATTCCATTGAGCCTCTATGGTCAAATGGCCAAATTAGATGACATCATGCGACTAAAATCTGGATATCCAAACATTCAAGTTTTGGAAGATGCAGCGCAGAGTTTTGGTGCTACAAGGCATGGACTTAAAAGTTGCGGAGCTAGTGATATTGCATGCACTAGTTTTTTCCCCAGTAAGCCATTGTGTGCTTACGGATATGGAGGTGCAATATTTACAAATAATTTGACGCTTGCAAGACGTTGCATACGCCTCCGGAACCACGGGCAAGAAGGTAAATACAATCATGTGGAGCATGGCTTTTTGTCTAGGCTAGATACAATTCAAGCGGCTATCTTGCTTTCCAAATTTGAAGTATTTGATGATGAAGTTAATAGTAGGTTATTACTTTCTAAAAGGTATGAAAAAAAATGTGATTGCATCGGCCTTGCGTATGTGAAAACATCCGATGGTAATATTAATTTGTGTGCACAATATACGATACTAACGCCTGCAGAGAACGATAGAGATCAGCTAGTTGAATTTCTGTCGAACTCTGGAATAACCACGGCAATTCATTATCCGAAAGCATTGCATAAATACATACCATACGAAGCATATGGAAATAACGATCTAATAAATTCTGAGTCCATAGCTAACCGTGTAATTTCACTTCCATTTAATCCTTATATATCGGATGGTGAAGTAGATACGATATTTGAAGTGATAACTAATTATGTTAGTTAACTCTTTATACAGTTTATGGGTAAAACTCCCGAAAACGCTCAAAAATCGGTTTTATGTTTGTTTAGTCATATCTGTATTTGCTAGCATTTTTGAAATTGCTACATTAGCGTCTTTAATACCATTCGTTACGGTTTTTTTGCGCCCTGAAGCTATCAATATGTTGAGTATTTTTGGGGAAAATTTTACAAATATATACTTTTTAAATTCAGACAATATCAGTTTAGTACTATTAGCCTTTTTCTTTATATTTATTCTAGCATCTACTATAACTCGAATTTATTTGTTAAAGCTTCAAACATCTAGCGCGATGAATGTTGGAACATTTTTAAGCTTAGATATTTTAGAAAGATTTATGTACATGCGCTATGAGGTTTTTTCTAGCATTTCACACTCCGAAATTATCTCACTTGTATACCAGAAAACGTACCTAGTTGTTCATAAAACAGTGCTTCCTTGTATATTAATTGTCAGCAATTGCATTATTGTTGGCTTAGTTGGCTCGGTAGTTCTCGCTATAGAGCCTTTAATGACAGCCATGATACTTCTCGTGATCTGTTTTTTCTATATCTTCATTAGCTCAAGTATTCGACAGAAATTGATAAATTACTCGGAAACACTGGATAATAATTATGAAGCATTAATGAAAATTTTGAACTCAGCTTTAGGAAATTATCGTGAAGCAAAATTGTATCAAGAAGAGAAACGCTACTTAAGTACTTATAAAAAAATGGATGTTGCATTACGAGATGCTGAAACGAAAGTGTCAGTTATCAGTGGTGTTCCCCGGTATGCATTAGAAGCTCTATTGATGTTTTTTTTAATAGCTGCCACTGTCGTAATGAAGAATGCTGGATATGATACCGGCGGAATTATATCAAGTATTGCAATTGTTGCTATAGCTGGTCAAAGATTGGCTCCTCTTGCTCAAGGTATTTACGCAAATTATACGTTTCTTAAAGCTAATCAAAAAATATTAAAAAGTATTACTTCTAATTTTGATCAATTTTCTAGAGTAGAAAATGAAATTTTTCATGGAACTTCGTCAAAGCAAGGAGAGGAAAAATTCCAGACGATCGAGTTTAGGGATGTATCCTTTAAGTATCAGGGTGATACTGTAAATGTGCTAACAAATATAAATTTCAAGTTAAATGCTGGAGAGTTTGTTGGAATTACTGGGCCATCAGGTAGTGGAAAAAGTACGCTGTTAGATGTTCTTCTAACCTTCCTTGACCTCGATAGTGGTATAATTTTGTTTAATGGAAAAAAACTTGATGTGGAGACAAAATTTAATTGGATGAACAATATTAGTCTGGTGTCTCAAGATGTTTTCATTGATTTTGAAAGTGTGAAAAAAAATATAACGGGTGTGGATGAAAGGTTATCTCCACACGAGGAACAAAAATTAGAAAGTGTATTAAATTTAACTTGTTTAAAAGATCAAATTGGAAAATTTGAGCATGGGCTTGAAACCTCAGTTGGAGAACGAGGTTCAAAAATTTCAGGTGGTCAACGTCAACGAATTGCTCTGGCGAAAGCCCTCTACAGAGGTCGACCAGTTGTAATATTAGATGAAGCAACGAGTGCGTTGGACGAACAAATGCAAACAGAAGTACTAAAAAACCTGAAGTCATTGGAAGATCGTCCAACGATACTTTTAGTAACACATCGTTTAAACTCTCTTGAGCATTGTGACCGTATATATAGTATGAACAATGGACACCTTGAAATTGAAAAATGAGTAAGAATAAGATACATGTCGTAAATAATAATTTATCCAATATCGGTAGTATTTTGCGAATGTTGAATGAACATTCGATTGAGGTCGTAGTAACAAGCTCTGCGGAAGAATTATCGAAGGCAAGTAAATTAATACTTCCTGGTGTAGGTCATTTTAGGAAAGGCAGCGAAAGGTTAGATGAATTAGAGATTAGAGATGTTTTGACGTACCTAGCGTTAAAGAAGGGTATTCCGATACTAGGTATATGTCTCGGAATGCAAATGCTTTTTGACTCTAGCGCTGAGGCTGAAGAGGAGGTTAAAGGGTTATCATTAGTTGCAGGCAGATGTGAAAAAATAATTCCTGGGCCCTATAATTTAAAGATCCCTCATATGGGCTGGAACAATGTATTAGCAGCTAAAAATAGTGTGTTACTTAAAGGTATTTCTGATCCAAGGTTTTACTTTGTACATTCTTATCACGCGGTCTCTTCAGAAAAAGAAGTGATCGTTGGTACTGCGGAGTATGGTCAGTCAATAACTGCAGTTATTGAGGCAGAAAATATAATGGGGACACAGTTTCATCCTGAAAAAAGCCATAAATTTGGTAAAGCTTTATTCCATAACTTTGTAAACATATGAACAATCGACCAAGAATTATACCTAATTTAACGATCAAAAACCGAGAACTGATCAAAACCAGGAAATTTAAAACGTGGAAATATCTTGGTGACCCACTTAATGCGGTGAAAATCTTCAATGAAAAATGCGCTGATGAGATAATTATAACAGATATTTCTGGCAATAGCCCAGACTTTGAATTTATTGAACAAATAGTTTCAGAGTGCTTTATGCCGGTATGTTATGGGGGAGGGATCCGTTCGGTAGTTGATATTCAAAAAATAATGTCATTGGGTGTGGAAAAAGTTTGCTTGCGGACACTAGCGATGGAAAACGACCAAGAACTTATTACAGCAATAAACAATTTTGGTTCATCAGCTATTGTAGCATCCCTAGACATAAAAGAAACAATCTTTGGATTAAATTTACTAACAAGAAATAAGGTTAGAAGAATTCGTGCCGCAGATCTTAAAAATTTAATAGAAGTGTTGATTGAAATGGGCGTGGGTGAATTAATATTTCAGTCTGTTACCGCGGATGGAACATTACAGGGATATGACTTCAAATTAATGGACCAGTTTATGCAAAATTGTTCTGTTCCTTGCCTTATTTCAGGTGGGTGTAGCTCAAACAACGAGATTGAGACGGCTTTTAGGAAAAAATATGATGGTGTGGTTGTTGGGCGTCATTTTGTTTTAAAGCCGCCACAGAATGGAGTGCTTATACAGTATCCCAACGAAAATTTGTTCGATAAGATTGTGAGTAACAGATGAATTCATATTGTCAGAGATGTATCATGGATAACACTGCAGATGGATTCACGGTGAGTAGTGGCACTGCTTGCAATTACTGTGAAGAAGTAGATTTAAAAAAAAATAGTAGTAAATTATACTATAATGAAAACGACAGGCAAAAACTTTTAGAAAAAATAAAACAAGATGGAGTTGGCAAACAGTATGATTGTGTCATTGGAATTTCCGGAGGCGCGGATAGTTCTTGGACACTTCACTTAGCAAAGGAAAGTGGATTAAGGCCTTTGGCTGTGCATATGGATAACGGATGGAATTCTGAATTAGCACAAAATAATATTAATAACTTGATAGATAAATTAAATGTTGATTTTTATTCGCATGTTATAAATTGGGCTGAATATAGAAGCCTCATGCAATCCTTTTTCGATGCAGATGTAATTGATGTTGAATTACTCTATGATAATGCAATGCTGGCAGTGAATTATAATCTAGCAAAAAAATATAAAACAAAATATATTGTGTCTGGTTCTAACAATGCGACAGAGGGCATGCGTATGCCGGAAAATTGGAACTGGTATAAGTATGATAAAAAAAACATACTGAGTATAGATAGGCAGTTTCAAAAGACAAAAATCAGAACTTTTCCATTTTATAGTACTCGAAACTTCTTGGTGGACAATTATTTGCGAAAAATAAAATGGATTCCATTCTTAGATTATTTCAATTACGAAAAACAAGTTGCAATGGATAACTTATCAGAGTTGTACAATTATAAACAATATCCATACAAACATTATGAATCTGTGTTTACTAGATTTTATCAAGGCTACATATTGCCAAAAAAATTTGGTGTTGATAAACGTAAATTGCATCTGAGCACCCTTATAGTGAACGGTCAAATGTCAAGGCGAGAAGCATCAAGACTTATGGAAAAAAGTGCGTATCCTAGCGAAGGTGAACTCGAACTCGATATTAATTATTTTTTGAAGAAAATGCAGTGGTCGAATAGCGATTTGAAAGAGTATATTGCTCGGCCAGGGCGTAAACATTCTGAATTTGGTACTGAAACAGAAAATTTGAAGAAGTTTGTGGCACTAGTAAAGACCTTAGTGCCTAGGGGTGTAATCAATAAAATTAGAGGAAATTCAACATGATCGATCTTTGTAGAAGTAGCACACTAATTTTAGCACCACATACCGATGATGCTGAGTTGGGATGCGGTGGGTTGATATCCAAGTTGATTTCACGAAGAGAAGTTGTCAACGTAGCTACATTTTCTTGTCCTCCGGCACCTGGTGCAGATGAGCAGGACAACACTATGGAACTGGAAATGCGAGCTAGCCTTTTAAGCCTGGGTTTGAGCGAAAATAATATAATCCTATATCGATTTAAGCATCGAATTTTCAATGAACAGCGACAGGCTATACTAGATAGTATGATCGAATTACGAGAAACTTTGAAGCCAGATGTGGTATTATGCCCGGCTACCGGCGACAAGCACCAAGATCATCAGGTTATAAGTCAGGAGGCTATAAGAGCCTTTAAAAATAGCTCAATCCTTGGATATGAATTACCATGGAACCTAAAACACTTTTCGTGTGACATTTTTCATTGCTTATCAGAACAAAATATTCGCGATAAACTAATCAGTCTGAGCAATTATAAATCGCAAAAAAATAGGCCATATTTTGATCAAGAATTTGTTAAGAGCCTCGCTATAGTTCGAGGTACAGCAATCGGTTCCAAATATTCCGAATGTTTTGAAAATATCAAGTTGATTGTGAAATGAAGACAAGAATCCTTGTTACTGGTGTTGGGTGCCCTGGAGGACCTGGAATCATATCTGCGCTTAAATTGCTTAATAACAATATAGATGTCATAGGAATAGACGCTAGACCAGATGCTTCTGGCGTGACACTTTGTGATGAGTTTCATCTTGTACCAATGGCAAATAGCAGCGAATTCTTTTTTTCGGTAGAAAAAATAGTAAAAAAGTCGGAAGTAAATATAATAATCCCTTTGGTTACATTAGAATTAGCCAAATTCGCGAAATATAGAGACTATCTGAAAGAACAGTACCATTGTGATGTACTAGTTTCGCAAGAAGATACAATTAACATAGCTAACGATAAAATTGAGCTTTATAATCGGTGTATTGGTATTGACATTGGTTTACCAGATTATGAAGTGACAGATCAATTCGACAAATTAATAACACTAGTAGATCGTTTTCTAGAAACTCGAAGTAGATGTGTAATTAAACCTGGATTGAGTAATGGATCCCGTGGCGTCAGGGTAGTATCGAAAGAGGCTCAGAACTTTGAATCAGTTGTATTGTCAAAACCCGGGTCATTGAGTATTTCCAGAGATTATTTGGCGTCTTTAAAGTCAAATAATAATTATATGTCTCCTTATATGGTTTGCGACTATTTGGACGGGACAGAGATAACAGTTGATCTTGTCGTTAATCGCCAAGAAATTCTTATTTGCATGATGAGAACACGTGATCAAATGAGATCTGGTATCTCAACTGCTGGAACATTTTTTTTCGATTATGGATTAAAAAAAATTCTTAACAAAATTGTAAGGTTATTCGACTTTTATGGACCTGTTGGGTTTCAATTTATGAAGACCAAAAAAGATTATTTTCTTATAGAATGTAATCCACGACTGCAAGGAACTTCAATGGCCTCGATGGCCTTTGACTTAAACATTCCAATAGAATTGGTAAAGTTGAGCTCAACTGGCGATTGTCATCGTTTCCAAAGCGAAGCCAACAGAAAATTTTCAAGATACTACAAAGAAATTTTCTATGATCAAAAATGAGATTTTAAAGTATAAGCATATAATATTTGATCTTGATAATACAATCTATGATGAATTTTTTTATATAGAAAATTTATTCTCAAGTATTTTTACATCACTGTCTATTTCAAGACAAATAACACGTACAGAATTTTCTCGTGCTCTAGTACATATATATAGAAAATATAATAATGATAAATTGATTCAAAGAATATATGAGCATCTCAATATATTTGATGAAATTAATTTTGATAATGATTTGAAAATATTAAAAACCTTAATAGTTGACGCAAATTTACAAGTATTTAGGTGGTTTGATGAAATCGTAACACAATCAATAGATCCCCATAGATGGTATATCGTTACTAATGGCCGATTTGAGCAGCAACAATGGAAAATTCGAAAATTGAGGCTTAATCGTATTTTTAAATCCAAAAATATAATTTATGCAAATCTTTCGCTCCCAAAACCTAGTACAGAATGCCTTTCAGGTTGCCCTGAAATTTTACAAAACCCTGAACACACGTTGATGATTGGTGATGGAAAAGTCGATGAGAACTTTGCTTTGAATATAAGGTGCAACTTTATAAAGATTATATTTACCAGAACCAATAGAGGTTATTGTAATGAAAAAACACTTATTTACAAAAAAAAATATTAAATATTTATTTATTTCCCATGTTTCACTTTCGAGTTCTTACGGTGCTGCACAAAGTGCTAAGCTGTTGATATCAACGCTATCCAATATAGATGCTAATAAGGTACAATTAATAGAGATCCAAACCATTAAGAGCTTTTTAAGGAATATATTTAGAAATAAAAAAGATAATAATAGTGAAGTTATGCCGCTACCTTGGATAAATAACTTTGATGGCTCACTTGATCATAAACTTTCTATCTGGAAAAAAACGAAATTATTCATCCAAAATAAGTTTTCGATGATCAACGCAAGAATAAAACTTCGACATATTGTTTCTGATCTAGAATTAAAGATAATACATATAAATAGCTTGGTTTTAATACCGGTTATAAATTTGCTTGATAAGCGACCAGATGTAAAAAAGATATGTCACGTTAGAGAGGTGTGCATTAACGAAAAAATTACAAGAAAATTAATTCACAATGTGGATTTGTTTATTTGTATAGATAAGAAGACACGCGATCGGATAAAGAAAATCTACAATGTACCAGTCAATAAACTAGAGATAATTCCAAATCCAGTAAACGATGCTCCATCAGTTATAAGAACTAAACGTAAATCTTTGGACCAACCTTTAACTGTCGGTTTAGTAGGCCGAATATTTCCACACAAGGGTCATGAATTTGTAATAAATTGTTTTAGTCTGCTACCAGCAAATGAATTTAATCTCATTATTGTAGGTGATACTGATTCAGATGTATACGCATCTTCATTAGTTCAGAAAACTTGTGTGTTAAAAAATATTTTTTGGATTGGCCATGTAAATAATTTTTATGATACCGGTGGCTATGGGCAATTCGATGTGCTCCTCAGGGCAGATCCTGATCATAGGGTCGGACGAACAATGTATGAGGGTTTGATAAGTGGAAATGTTTTGATTACGCCTCTAGGAAAAGACGAAATGATAACAGATCCTTTGCTAATGAAATTTGTAAATAATATTGTTACGTATGAACCAAATAACACTATCGATTTAATTGAAAAGCTAAAGACAATTAAAGAAAGTAACTTTTGTACAAATGTTGATGACATAAAGTTGTTAATAAATTCTCATAATGATAATAATAGGTTGGCCTTGAAAAAACTTATCGAACCTTCTCTTTTAAACTGACACACATTTTCGATGTTCTGTCTTTGATCACCTTTGGTGATTACTTTATCTTTTGACTAATGCCTTAATTTAAATATCTATCTCTAAATAAAGTATACAGCGTTTAAGTGTGGATCTCCATCATTTTTATTTGCGAAACTTTGAATGCCAAATAGATCTAGCAACACACGATCTTGGACACTGCATGTTCCCTAGAGTTATTCAAAATGTTGCAAACTGTAGTTCCTTCTGCACTTTTAATGTTGTAATTGGATATATATTGTAAGTATATACTACCAGTATTAATAACTGTGTGTTTTCTAGGGGATAAGATTTGACGCTGGTGTTCTTTATTTGAATTTAGAAGGTAGAAAATGAAAGTCCTTGTAACTGGAGGAGCAGGCTACATAGGGTCACACACAAGTATCCAACTTTTTTCTACTTGCCATGAAGTGCATGTCGTCGATAGTCTGTGTTAATAGCCATGCGGAGTCGCTTGAGCGGGCTTGGAGACTCTCTAACTCCAACTTGAATTTTACCCATTGCGATATTCGGGACGTGGATACTTTAGATAGGGTTATTGTCATGTTTCAGCCTGATGTAGTCATCTACTTTGCAGGCCTTAAAGCTGTCGGCGAAAGTGTCGCTGATCCCGCTTTGTACCATAATTTCAATGTTGGCGGCACGACGGTACTTCTTGGTGCGATGGAACGCGTTAATTGCAAAAATATTGTTTTTTCTTCTTCAGCAATTGTTTCCTGAAGTCCCCCTCCAACCCAACCAACCCATACGGTAGAACCAAGCTCATGGTTGAGGAGTTTCTTCGAGATTGTGTTGAAGGAGCATCAGAGAGACCTTTAGTGGTACTAAGGTACTTTAATCCAGTTGGTGCAGATGCATCTGGACAAATCGGCGAGGATCCCAAGGGCATTCCAAATAATTTGATGCCGTTTGTTGCACAGGTAGCTATAGGTCAAAGAGAGTTTCTACAGGTATTTGGTACCGACTGCGAAACATCAGATGGTACTGGCGTTCGTGATTGTATTCACGTTGTTGATTTAGCCGCAGTACACTTTACCGCAATTGAACGCATGAAAAACTTAGAGCTCTTCGAGGTAATAAATATAGGACGCGCAGAGAGAATTTCTGTTTTAGAGATCATAGATGCGTTTTAGAAAGTGGTTGGAAAACCAATACCAAGGCAAATTAAGCCTAGGCGTCTTGTGGACGTAGCGGCATTATGGGCCGACGCATCCTTGGCTAATAAAAAACATGATTTCGGAGCAAAATTTAACATTTCAGAGATGTGAATTGATACATGGCGCTGGCAACGTCTGAACCCCTATGGCCTGGGAAAATAAACATCTTTTAAGGATTTTTGTATCAGAAATAAATTTATATGGTGGTATTCAAACACCTATTTTGGCGCACAGTAATAAAGTGGGCAAATTTCTTTGTAGCAATGAGAAAAACGAAATATATACAATTTTAAATTTTTCGAGGAATAAAGGCGACAAAATGGAAAAAAACATAGTAGATGCAGGATAATGTTTTGTTGCGATCAAAGTCTGCAAATAGTCAGCTTTTAATCAGCAAGACTTTCAATCTATTGATTTAAAAATGAGCCAGCAATATCCACAAATGTACAAAATAGGTGATGTACGATATTTTCAAAGCTTACATGAGGCGATACTCGGTGATGTTGGTGTTAATCCGGCAACGAAGCTGAATATGTTGCAAGAGCTTATTTCTTAATTGTCTATTTTGGGTATATATATTCTTGCGTTAATATCTATTCGCAGTCATGTTCTATATTTCATTTTACTAATTATTTATCTTATTCTTACAAAGATGTCCAAGGGAAAGGTAGAGTACGGTGGAGCAGACCTTGCTCACTTTTACAAAAAAATATATGAATGCTCAGCAGATAGAAAGTTTGATATAGGTTATACCTGGCTTACGCAATTGTTTAGCAGTTGGTCTAACTGTAATGCAGAAATTTCTTTTATTTTTGAATTGATCTTTATTGTACTAGTGCTGGCCACTCTTCATTTTGTAATGTTTAAATTTGTTAAAAAAAGCGATTCAAAAAGGTTTATATTAGCAGTTATCACTGGGATATTACTTTATAGTTATTTCATTACCGGTACAAAACAATATATAGGATCATTATTTTTCTTCATACTCTGTGCGTGCCAACTAAAAAATCGTAGTGTGTTACGGCCTAGTTTGATAGCTGGTATGTTGTCGTCTGTTATGCATGTAACTTCAAGTTTGGCTACTCTGTCATTTCTAGCAATAAAACCTTTTCAAGACTTATATATGAAACACCCCAAAAGGCTATTTCTGTTAGCAAATTGTTTCATAATTTTGATAATTTTGACAGTTGCTTACTTCGTAGAGTCTTACACAGGAGTAAAAGGGACTTATTTGCAAAAATTTAATAGTTATACTGCAGTAGGAAAAAAAGAATTCATTAGCTTCAGTACAATAAATCTAATAAAGTTTACAGTTTTAACAATATGGGTGACTTTTTGTTTGCGCTTATCTTTACGAAAAGCGGATCGTGTTTTGTGTTTGTTATCTCTTAATTTTTTATTTTGGATTGTAATAATTATTTTTGCAAATTTTATTGGTTTCATAGGATACCTTACATCTGCACGGCTCATTGCGATACCAACAACTGCGTTTCTTATATTCTCTTCAATAAACTCTAATAATACTGTTTCTAGACTAAGCTTTTTAATGTTCAATGTTTTAAATATTAAGGCTTTTATAGATTACATTAATTATGACTCTAATACTGTATTGCCGATAGAAGTTATCTTATTTAGTTTCTGGGGTGTTTAACTAATGGAAGAAAAATATAATTTTCCTATTACAATTGTTACGGTGGTTTTAAATGCAGCAAATGCCATAAATATAACATTAGACTGTATTTTATCACTTAAAAAATTAATGCGCGTTGAGTATATTGTTATAGATGGGAAATCAAATGATGGTACAATTGAAATACTGAAAAGTAGGGATTACCAGATTGATAAATTAGTTATAGAAAAGGATAATGGCCTTTATTATGCAATGAATACCGGGTTACAGCAAGCCACTGGCAGTCACGTGTTATTTTTGAATGCTGGAGATACGATAATATCCAAAAACTTTGCGTCAGCTTTCAGTGATCTAGACCTGGATCCGGCTAAAGGTTACTATAGCGATATGTTTTTTCTCATAGACAAGGCTGATGGCTCTCAAGAGAAAAAATTAATTCGAGGCACACATCGTTTGCTATTTTGGGATATGACTCTGAATCATCCGACAGTGTTGATCCCAGTCGATATGGCAAGAAAAGTCATGTTTAACGTGAAATACAAAATAGCAGCGGATTATGACTTAGTCGTGAGACTAGCCCGCCTTTATTGTTTAAAGTTTTGCAAAGTGACAAAAGTTCTTTCAATAATGGCCCCTAACGGTATTTCGGCGAATGTCAAACAAAGCACTTATGAGCGGTTTCTCATCCACAAAGAGTATTATGGATACGTTTATGCGAGAGTTCGTCTGTTCATCACTGAGATTAAGCGACTATGTTTTTTGTAAATAAGGATTTTAATGCTCGTTATATTTTCGTTTTTGGAGGGTTGGGAAACCAACTATTTCAATATGCACTTGCTTGTTTTATGCATGATAATGGCGTCCAAAATATTAAATTCATTGATTGTACAAGCTTATTTACGGTGAGACGCCAATATTGTCTCCAAAATGGAGACTTTGAAACTATTAGTCTCCCAAAATACAAGTTATTGTTACTTCTTTCGATAATATATTTTATAAAATTTTTACCGTTCGCAAAATTCAAAAAGTATTTAAGGATCTATTACGACGGAGAAGTGTTAATTCAAGATGATCTGAAAACCATCAAAAAGATGAGGTACTTTTATGGGTATTGGCAAGAATTTTTACTTGCAACGAACTGTAGCGATAAAATAGACTCTTTGTTTGATAATATAGAGCATCTTGCTAGCGAAAAAAATGTCACTGGCGTGCACTGTAGACGGGGTGATTTTATTACCAACAAAAATACACAAAACTATAACGTTACTAACAAAGAATATTTTGAGCTAGGGGTGAGGCAAGTTCTTGGTGTGCACCCAAATAACACGGTCAAGGTTTTTACGGACGACAAAGAGTGGTGTATCAAAAATTTAAGCTTCGCTAATTATAGTAATACCTTTTCTGATCAGTCAGAACTGGGAGAAATTAAAGACTTTATGCATTTAAAATCGTCAAGCTCATTCGTTCTTAGTAATAGTACTTTTGGTTGGTGGGCTAGTTATGCAGCTAAGTCAGAAAACAAAATTATTGTGCTTCCAGATATGTGGTTAAGTAATTTAAGTACAAGGCAGACAAAGCTTTATGACAAAAAAGCACATTTACTTTTAAATGTATACCCAAATTAATTTAGCCCTAAAGATATGTCGATATGATAAATGACGAATTAGTCAACAAGAAAGTCTTGCACATTCAAACGGGATCTGCACTTACTGGAGGCGTAAGCCAATATATTTCCAGTTTAGTAACAGGCCTTTCAACAGATTGTTCAAAATTTTTTGTCACGTGTTTACGCAGTGATTTGGAAGAACTTGAGTCTAACAGATTTTATGGTGATGCGAAAATAGCTCAAGTGTTTCACAGAGATAAGAGTCTTTGGTACTTTCTTGGAATATTTACAATTATAAAATTAATCAAAAAAGAAAATATTCAGATTATACATTTTCATTGTTTAAAGAGTGCTCTTTTAGGTTTCCCTATTAAAGTTTTTTGCAAGGCAACCTTGGTATACACAAACCACGGTTTGCGGTATACACTTGAAAAAAATTTTTACCGTTGGTTTTTCTATCTTTTTTTAGAATTATGCGTTGCCAAATTCGTAAACAACTACATTTCAATAAGAGAATCTGATAACTTTAGAATAAGCAAAATTTTTTCAAATAATGAAAAGATGAGAGTCATAAAAACATTTTCTGAGCCAGCACAATATAAAAAGAAAAAGAATATACCTTTAGATCCAAATGAATCCAGTATTGTCACTTTATTTTTTGTTGGCTCGCTAATTGAGATTAAAAATCCATTTAGATTTTTGAACTGGGTTGAAGAACTAAATTCAACTGCTGAGACAAAAGTGGAAGCGCACATTTTTGGCGAGGGACACTTAGAAATAAGTTTAAAAAATGAAGTTTTATTGAAAAAATTACCAGTTATTTTTCATGGCAATGTTGATCAGGAGGATATATTCCGATTTTATAATAATAATAGTCTGATTTATTTCTGTTTAACTTCGGATATAGACACTCTCCCGATGGCTGCTTTGGAAGCTTATTTTTTTGGAATACCAATAATTACAAATGACAGACCGGGCTTGAGTGATTACTTTAAAGATAAAGTGTCGGGTTATCTTTGCTCTGGCCCAGGAATGTTAATAGAGTTGAAAGAAATATTATTTTCAAATTCTCATTATAGATCTTTATCTTCATCAGCAAAGGAATTCAGCCTTAGAACTTTTCCATCTTATGCATCATGGTTATATTGTCATGCTAAATTATATGGAATTGAAAAATCTGTTGGCAAATGGGAGACAAAAAATTGAAGAAATATCTTAGAAGGGTTCATACTCTCCTATCACTTTATAGATTTTTTAAATATAAATTTATAGCCTCTAAAAAACCTGTTTACCGAAAAGAACTGGGCTTTAAATTTTCAGGCACACATCAAATGGATATTGGCGTTTTTGAGCCGGAGGAAAGTGAGTTTTTTGATTATATAATTAAGCACTCAAATTATTTTATCAACGTAGGAGCGAATTTTGGTTATTATGTGTGTAAGGCTCTAAATGAGAATAAAACTACGATTGCAATTGAAGCATCTCCTCAAAACACAAAAGTATTACTAAGCAATGTGTATGCAAACGATTTTAAAGCACCATTTTCAATGTTCCAACTAGCTATTTCTGACAGAAGTGGAGTTCTTAAATTATATGGTAACGGAACGTCAGCATCTTTGATAAATGGTTGGGCTGGACAAAGTTCTTATCAATTAGTCCCTGTAAACACACTAGATGTCATTTTGTATAAGAAAGAAAGGTGTTTAATTTGGATGGACATTGAAGGAGCGGAATTATCTGCATTGAAGGGCGCTACCCAATTGTTAAATGCAGAACAAAACATCTGGGTTTTAGAGGTTAATATAACCGAGCATCAACCAAATAGCATTGCTATTAACCCAAATCTACTTGAAACTTTTCAGATTTTTGAAACACATGGATATCATGCATATTGCTTGTCAAAACCACTTAGAAGCGTAAGCATTAAAGAAATTGAAAAAATAGTAAAAACAAGAATTGATACTTTAAGTGTACATAATTTTGTTTTCGTAAAAGATATAAATTTACTTCATGGAAGTCCTCTGAATAAAAAAAAAATTGATTAAATCAACATTTTCAAGGTAGATTATTTTCAGTTTTATATTTTTGTTATTTTAGAGACTGATAGAAGTTTTTGCAGGATAGCAACAACAAAATCGTTACAAATGCTCTGATACTAGCCGGTTCGAAACAGTTGTTCTCAATACAATGCGTAAAGAATCAATTAGAATATTTAAATTTTTAGAAACGCCAGTGTGTAAATAGATGAAAATCACTCAACTCTATCAGAATTACCATGTTATGATTAAAAATTTTTCATACATATCAAGTGTAAAGTCTGTATCTATTATTTTGCCATTAGTGACTTTTCCTTATCTTATAAGGACATTAGGTGCAGAACAGTATGGAATAGTTATGTGGGCTTGGGCAGTAGCTCAGATTTTAATAGCTTTTATTCAGTTAGGTTTTGAAACTCTTGGTACAAAATTGGTTTCTGAGAATAGAGAAGATAAAAAAATTATATCAAAAATATTAGCACAAATAACTTTCATTAAGTTAATACTGTTTGCTTTAGTTATTTGTATCATTTTTTTTCTTTTATTATTTGAAAAATTTAATAATCACAAGTCCCTTTTTTTCGCTTTTATGATCTTTATATTTTGTGAATCAATGCTTCCAATGTGGTACTTTCAAGGAATTGAAGAAATGAAATTTGTAGCAATTTCAAATTTATTAACAAAATTATTTTTTGCCTGTAGTGTCTTCATTTTTGTATATAATTCAGCTGATTATTTATTGGTGGCTATTTTTTATGGTATAGGATCAATGCTTTCACTTCTGTTTAGCATATTGATTATATCAAAACACAAACTAAATCTAGTTGAGTTCAAATTAGTAGAAATAATTAATCTAACTAAAGAAAGTTTTATAATATCATCTTCAACAATCGGAAATGCTCTAAGGGACAATGTAACAATATTTTTAATCCAAATATATTCGGGGCCAGTGAGTGTAGCGTATTTTGACCTAGCGTGCAGGGTAGTCAATATTTTATTAGTTCCTTTCCATGTAGTTAGTGATGTTATATACCCCCATATCGCAAAAACACGGGACTTAGAATTTCTCAAAAGGGTTATTGCAATTTCACTTGCATTAAGCAGTTTTATAACAGTCATATTTTTTATTAATATTAACACAATAAGCTTTCTTTTATTAGGTTCTTATAATCCAATACTAATAAATATTTTTAAGTTTTTGATTTTAGTTATTCCGATTGGAACTTTGTCTGCACTATTAAGTAAAAATATTTTAGTAGTCTTTGGTGCTTCAAAATATTACGCATACGCAATGTTTTGGTCATCGATGGTGTACCTTACCCTATTTGTTGTAGGATATGCAGCTGATACACTAAATTTGTATCTATTTGTAGGTTTGTTCTTGTTATATTTCATAATACAATGCTTCATTTTTTCAGCAAAATCAGTTTATGTGTTGAGAGCATATAATGTGCAGACCCGCTTGGGTGGACCTTTTTAGAATTTATCTCAAGTAAAGTGTTTAAAAAGAAAAAAAAGTTAATTTTCGTTACACAGTCATTGGTCGTCGTAGGCGGGGTCGTCCGGGTCATTACAAATTGGAGTAATTATTTTGCAACTAAGCAATATGAGGTAGAAAATGTATCAGTTGAACAAGGTGAACCATATTTTCACTTAGACAAACGGGTAGTTTTTACAAAGATTAATGTAAAGTTTAGACACAAAATCCTTAAAATTATTGACATCTTGCCTAATACAATAAAGCTTTATAAATTTCTGCATCAACGATCTGGTTCAAATGTGATCTTTAATAAATCACTTTATATTGAACCAATTTGGATTCTAAGAAAGTTTGGCTTATTTAAAAACACTAACCTCATATATATGCATCACGGTGGAAGTAGCTCATTTAGAACTTTCTATCTAAGTAGAAAAAGCACTGCACATAGAGTTTCAATGATATTTACTGCTTTTGATAAAATTGTATGCCTTTTTGATAATGAAGTAAAGTACCCAGAGCAAGTCGATCCGGATAGACTCCATTTTATTCCAAATCCTTTGACCTTTTCTAGAAGTAATGTTGCTTTTGAGAATAAAGAAAATATTGTCTTATCGCTTGGTAGAGTAACAAAAGAAAAAGGCATAGATACTCTTCTACATTCATGGAACTTGATTGAAAAAAGTAAGACTTCCAAGTGGAAGCTATTAATTGTAGGGGATGGTGAGGATAAAAATAGCTTTGTTAAACTTGTTAAAAAATTAAACCTAGACAATGTCTCATTTATAGATAGCACAGCAGATGTTAAGCCAATTTATGAAAAATCAAAAATATTTGTAATTCCCTCTATAGCCGAAGGTTTTCCTATGACTATTTTGGAGGCAATGGCTTGCAAATGCTGTGTGCTTTCATCAAAAACCTTTGGCGGTGTTAAACTAGTGGGCAAAAAAAATGGTATGCTTTTTGATATTGGTAATAAACTAGAATTAGCAGAGAAATTAAAGAAACTAATGAACGATCAAATATTACGTGAAGAACTCGCTTTGCAGTCTTATAAAAATGCAAAGCAATACGAGATAGAAAGCATAGTAAAACTTTGGGATCAAGTTTTTGAATAGATTTGTAAGCAAAGGTGTAAACTTCAATATCTGCATGTTAATTTTTATAATCGTACAACACAGTGATTTACGTGATGACTGACTATTCATTTACCTTTAACTTTCTCTTTTGTAGGGGCGCGATCTTAAGGGGACAAGTATGAATAACAATAAAAAACTTATAATTCTAGGAGCAGGCCGTCCCCATAAAGTCGACCAACCCAATGCTGTTTATCGTGGAAAACTTGAAAAAGCATTACTTCAGTGGCAGTTGGAGGCGTCTGGAATTTCAATTTCAGACGTGATCTATGTTGGAGGCTACAAAGTAGAAGAAATTAAGGCCCAGTTCCCAAATTTAACAGTCGTTGAAAACCCAGATTGGTCACAAACTGGAAGCGGTGGATCTTTATTTAAAGCATCCTTTCAAAATCAGGATAGCATAATGGTTTGTTATGGTGATATTTTATTTCGTCCGCAAACTTTCTATGATTTACAAAGGTTGGACAGTGATATTGCGATAGCGTATGATACTGCTATTGTTGCTTCTAATACGACGCTACAGAATGAAAGTAGAAATGTTTCCGAAAAAGTTATTGTGCTTGCAACAAATACTGTAGGAGGCGACAAGAATTTACAAACTGATTGGGCAAATGGCAAATTCATTGGTTTGGTGCATTTTAAAAAGAATGCAATAATGCTTTTGAACCGCTTGTGGGTAGACAATCCAAAAAAAGTGGAGGAGCTACTATTAGTAGATCTAATTGAGTTGTTGAGAGTTAACGGGCTTTCGGTCGCTGGTGTTGATGTAAAAGGCAACTGGGCTGAACTTATAGATGGAAATGAGATTGCGAACTTTGTACTTGGTACTAAAGCTGAAAGTCTGTCTAGAATACGTGGTTTAATTAAATCTGCAAAAATTCAAGAACAGGTAGATTTTACAGTTAGTGAATGGCGATCAAATAAGCAGAAAATTTTAGATCTCGTAACTAACAAGTTTGGGGCAAATAAACTAATAGTGAGGTCCAGTGCTATTAGCGAAGATACTTTTGAAAGTTCAAACGCTGGGGGCTATGATAGTGTTCAAAATGTCGATCCAAAAACCGGATTGAGTAGTGCGATAGAGCATGTTGTTCGTTCATATGGTACTTCGGCAAATTCATTGGACCAAATTTTAGTTCAACCAATGCTGCAACACGTAATTTTGAGTGGAGTTGTTTTTACAAAAGTATTGGATGTAGGCGCGCCTTGGTACGTTGTGAATTTCGAACAAAACGGCGATACTTCCTCTATAACTAGCGGTTTGAGCAGCGATCATCGAACCCTATACGTCAGACGAGGCTATTTTGAAATTGAAAATTTGGGTTCGCCTTTCACTGAAATTATTTCAGTAATCCGCGAGATTGAAAGTTTACTTAGTTTTGATTCTTTAGATATCGAATTCGCATTAGACACGGAAAAAGTTATACACATTCTACAGGTTCGTCCCCTGATAATTGACAGAAAAAATAAAGATAGTTTTTCACAAGTAGATTACGATTCAGTAATTGATGAGGCCCGAACACACATTAAAACAATAGTTAAACCTGCCCCTCATATACCAGGTTCAGCTTTACCGTTATATGGTAACATGACAGACTGGAATCCTGCAGAGATAATCGGCACATCGCCAAGTCTCCTTGCACTTAGTTTGTACAAATATCTAATATTAGAAGATACGTGGGCAAAACAAAGAGCAGAATATGGGTATCGTGACGTAAGACCTTCTCCATTACTTTTTGATTTTGGAGGTAAGCCCTATATAGATGTACGTGCAAGTTTCACTTCATTTGTTCCTGCTTCAGTCTCGGATAAGTTAGCCGCAAAATTGCTAGATTTCTATCTGAACTGGTTGCGGGTCCATCCTGAGTTACACGATAAAGTGGAATTTTCTGTGTTACCAACTTGTTTCAGTGCAAACATGAATAAATGGGCCGAGCGCTTAACCACGGAGGGCGGGTTTACAGACGAAGAGGTCATGGAACTTTTTAATGGCTTACATAAAATAACTTATTTATCTTTCGAACGAGTAAAGTCTGATTTAGCAGAAGTGAAAAAACTTGATGCTCGTTTCATGCATACAAAGGAGAATTCTGATCTAGTGCCTATTGTAAAAATAAAGTGCTTGCTTGAAGATTGCAGACGTTTTGGCACTTTACCCTTTGCCCATCTAGCAAGGAGTAGTTTCGTAGCCCTGACATTATTAAAAGATGCGGTGTCGGCAGGTGTAATATCGAACTTTGCTTTAGAAAGTTTTCTTTCTACAATTTCTACTGTTAGCCATGATTTTTATAATTATGCTCAAAAAGTTGGGCGGGGCGAGTTGCAATGGGAAGAGTTTGTATCAGTATTTGGGCATCTCAGACCTGGCACTTATGACATTAACTCGCCTAGATATGATACAGATCCTGAACTCTTTCTAAGGCCGGCAGTTGAATCTCAAATGACGACAGGTACTCGAGACACTCAAAATGCAGAAGTTTGGGAAAAAGAAAAATCTAGATTTTTTGAGTCACTTCAAAAAATTGGCTTGCCTAGTGATCCGCATGTTGTTGAAGAATTTTTGCGTGATTCAATTCAAGGGCGCGAATATGCAAAATTTGTTTTTAGTAGAAACTTATCCGAAGCGTTAGAATGTTTAGCACGATTGGGACTTTGTCATGGATTGTCGCGAGAAGACATAGCAGAGATACACATTGAAGAAATTTTGGCTCTTTTCAATTATTGCAATGATTCAAGTCAAATCAAAGATAGTTATGCATTAAAAATTGAAAAACAACGGAAAAGACGGTTACTTTCATCAAGGTTGAGGTTGCCAAATTTAATTACAAAAGAAATGGATTTAGATTTTTTTATCGTTGGATCTGAGGTTCCAAACTTTATTGGGCGAGCATCTGTTATATCGGAATGTGTAGTAATTTCTGATAGAAAGAGTATGGGATTTGATACTGAAAATAAGGTTGTTTTGATTCCGCAGGCCGATCCAGGATACGATTGGTTGTTTAGTAAAGGTATTGCCGGTTTAATAACAATGTACGGTGGAGCAAACTCTCATATGGCAATACGATGTGCAGAATTTGGTTTACCAGCTGCCGTGGGAGTAGGAGAACAGAAGTACCAAAAATTAGCCAAAGCGCATCTAATTGAGCTATCACCATCTCAATCGACGATAAAGGTAATACGTTGAAACGACTAAAGATCGCAATCAGCCAAAATGTAGATCAAATTGCTGGCAGAGCTGAAATGAGAGAGGGGATCGATGTCCGTTTAAGTGCTTTATTGTGGGAGTTGGGATTTAATCCATTACCATTGTCCTCAAACATTAAAGATAAATTAGGGTATCTTTATGAATTAAACCCAGATGGTTTTATTCTTTCTGGTGGTAACGACATTGGATCAATACCAGAGCGTGATAAGTTGGAAGCAACAATATTAGAGTTCTCTAAAAGTTTTAAGCGCCCTTTATTGGGGATCTGTCGTGGTATGCAAATGATAAACCACTTTCAAGAAGGAACATGTGTAAAGGTAAAAGAGCATGCTTCTGTTGATCACGTCATAACAGGATTAATCACAGGCTATTCTAATCGTACCGTCAATAGCTTCCATGACTATGGAATTAGATCAAAAAACCTAGGTCGAAATCTAAAGATACTTGCGACCAGTAAGGATGATGTTATTGAAGCTCTTTGCCATACCTCACATCCTTGGCTAGGAATTATGTGGCATCCTGAGCGTGACAAAAAAGTATCCTTATGGGATAAAAAGATTATATACGAGCATTTAGAGGAAATAAAATGAAAGCTATAATATTAGCAGCTGGAAAAGGTACTCGGTTAGGACCGTTAACCTACTCAAAACCTAAATGTCTTGTTGAACTGGCTGGGCAATCACTGTTAGAGCACCAGCTAAAAACACTCTTTGAATGTGGTATTACTGACATACATGTGATTGGTGGGTATAATGCTGATCAACTTTTAAACAAAAAATATAAGTTGCACCAAAACCATAATTACAATAATACAAACATGGTTCACTCTTTATTTGTAGCAAGAGAGGAATTAACTGGTAGAGAGGATATAATTATATCTTATGGTGATATTGTTTATCAAAAAAATGTTCTGCAAAATTTGATAGCCTCTGATGCTCCAATTTCAGTTGTCATTGATCGAGCTTGGTTATCTTATTGGAAAACTAGGATGGAAGATCCTCTTACAGACTTAGAAACACTTAAGATAGAGAGCATAAATAAAATTGTCGAAATCGGAAAGAGGCCAAAAAATCTCTCAGAAATTGATGGTCAATATATAGGGCTTATAAAAGTAAATGCTCAGTTCGTAACTGGACTTAAACAAGCATGGCAAAATATGGATAAAAATATTTTATATGATGGCAAAGATTATGATAATATGCAGATGACTAGTTATCTACAAATGCTTATCTACCTCGGATGGGATATTCGTGCTACTTTTATTGAAAACGGTTGGGCTGAAATTGACTGTCCAGCTGACCTAGGCGTGGCTTTGGCTAACTGGAAACCATAAACATTGGTCTTTTACCTAAACCAACGTTTTGTGAATCGTGTTATAAAGTTAAGATCAGCTTTTTAATTAACTCAAAAAATGTTTAAATAACTGGGAGCTGATGATGAAAAATTCAATTACATATGGCGAAGTAAGAAAGCATAGCCTCTCTGGCAACAAGTCCGCCACAATTTCAGTGTTGGACAGAGTGTTTTACCGAAAAATAGCAGCCTTCATTACAGTAATCCTAATAAATCATACCAATATCAAACCAAATAAGGTTACAAAAATATCAATTGTATTTTCGATTTTGGGTGGAATATTCTTAGCACAGAGTAACTCAATACAATCCTATGTTTTCGCTGCACTTATGTTTAATATTTATTTTTTACTTGATGTTGTGGATGGATCTCTAGCGCGCGTCCTAGAAACGCGAGGAAGTTTTCCTCTTAAATCATCCGATAAAATCGGCAAATTTTATGATGCGCTTGCAGGCTATATATTTTGCTCTATTTTTTGGTCTTGTTTATGTATAAATATATTTCTGAACAATAAAGGTGACAGTATTATTTTTGCAGGAATACTAACTTTAAGTTGTGCTCTATTGGGTAGATTGATACAGGCCAAATATATTGTAACAGTGAATCAAATACTTCCCAATACAGTGCTTCCTAAGACACACATAGAACAAAGTGTTATTTATAAAATATTTAAAAATCTAGAATTTGGTGGTTTCTTTGGGATATTTTTGTTTTTTTTATGGATACCGTCATTTAAATACGCATTCGTAATATTTTATATGTTTTTCAATCTTTGCATTCTCGCAAAAGCAATAAAGGACACCTGGTTTGAGAAATATGATCTATAAGATCAATGACTTTGGACAATCTCCTCTAGTATTAATAGGCTTTTATATAAAGCTTGATAAAATAGGCAGAAAAATTTTAAAGAAAAAACTTTTACTACCTATAGTTACGAAGATGATGATCTGGGGGCAACGAGACGCCCGTTAACAGTTTCTAATAAGCACAACAAGACTATTCAGCAATATATATGTCATTGATTTTTATAAATATAGTCTAACCTTTGAAAATTGGAAGTTTTTGTGGGAAATAATAAAGAAAAAGCACCTGTCACTGTTTTATACGGTGGATTGGATAAAATGCGTTCGAATACAGGCGCCATATCTGTGAGGCACAATGGATCAAATTTAATATATTTATTACCAAAAAACACAGACAACTTAAAGTTAGTTAAAATATTAAGACTGTGTTTCGGAAGTCTAGAGAAAGGCAGATTTGTAGATGCACCTAGTACATTGATAACGGACGGCCCTTTCCCAACATATAATCCTTTTACATTATCCCGTCTAAAAATTATCTCGATATCACATGGGCATTTATTAAAAAAGCAGGGTCTAAATGGTTATCGTGGCTGGAAAAAAATCTATAAATATCTGGTGATACGATATCGCAGTTTGTTCATTGATGAATATTGGACAACAGCAGTCTCACAAATATATAATGTTCAGAAGTCATTTTTAGTCTCAAAGAGAAAAGTAAAAGTATTGAAACTTCCAAAATATTGTCTTCCGAATTATGACCGAAATAAATTATTGGAACTATTGGAGATCGAAAGTACCCCAAATAAACTTGTACTAATAGCTCCTACATGGCGTCGTTCAAGGTTTGGCAACACACAGGCAGGATTGGACTTGGTAGCGTTTTTTAAGTGGCTGAAGCAAGGTCGTATAAATTTATTGATAGATA
>MDTC01070170.1_pt1 | contig 41240 bp, 20 predicted proteins | sample 811181 | NCBI WGS metagenome assembly MDTC01 (sample SAMN05326644, study PRJNA326480) | marine metagenome | isolation source: seawater | place: Pacific Ocean: North | collected 2011
AAATGTATAGTTTCCATCAGAAAAGGTTCCATCGATGGTGAGGTTACGGATTGTTCCTATATCTTTATTGGAGTCAAGGACTACCGCTTTGCTTGCTGCGGCTGTGCCTGGAGAGACGGAATCAAGGACACCAATTTCAGCGGTTGTAATTGTGGTTGAATCGAGGGTTAACGAGGTATCGGCTGTAATGGTCCCTGTAACTGCGAGATTACCTGAGGAGGTAATCGTCCCTGTAACTGCAAGATTACCGGAGGAGGTAATCGCTCCAGAAGAGATAGTCCCTAAACCGGTAACATTACCAGATGTATCAAATGTATAGTTTCCATCAGAAAAGGTTCCATCGATGGTGAGGTTACGGATTGTCCCGATATCTTTATTGGAGTCAAGGACGACCGCTTTGCTTGCTGCGGCTGTGCCTGGAGTGACAGTTGTATAATTAAGTTGTGTTGTTGAAGATATGATTCCTTGAAGGGTATTTATTTCTTCGGGGGTAGCAGTTATAGTTGTTGTGGATGGTGTGGAAAAGGGGATAAGTGTTCCAGATGAATTGGCTAGATTAATTGTTCTTGAAGCAGTTGGGTCAATACTACTAAGAATTGTTTCTAATCCGTTTTCTTCTGTATAATTAGATTTTCTAAATTTAATGGAACCCGGTTTGCATATTAGATTAATAAATTGCGGACTTGTATTTTCACCTATACTTTGAGGGGGGCCAGAATTAACCCAAGTTATGAATCTTGCAGGAAATATACTATCAACATAATATTTCGTTGCAGAGTCTTGTTCTGCGATTGGATCAGATACTCTATTTAATCTATTATTTCCCATATCAATTGTTTGATTTTCCAGTATGGTTAAACCACTCATTGAACCAAGTCCAGAGGGAAAAGATTCTTCAAGATTCCCACTCTCTACTAGTATTCGATTAAAATATCCATCTCTAATACATCCGGGTTCAGACATAATTTATTTATTAACTAATACATATATTTATATTTTAAATATTATTTAAAAATGATAATACTTAAATAATTATTTAATTTATAGATATATAATATAATGGGCGGGGGACTTATGCAAATCGCGACCTTTAGTGATGATGATAAATACATTATTGGGAATCCACAAATAACATATTTTAAGAGTATATATCGTAGACATACTAATTTTGCGATAGAAAGTATAGAGCAAGTTATTAATGGAGAATACCAGACGGATAATACCGAAACAAATGGAACGGTGACGATATCTAAAAATGCGGATTTATTGGGTAAGATTTCTGTTGTTTGTCCACAAACGGATCAAGGTATTAATGGGAACGAATTAATTGATAGTGTGGAATTAGTGATAGGGGGTACCTTAGTTGATAGACAAACAAATGAGTGGATGAAAATATGGAATGAATTGACAATAGAATCTACAAAAAAAGAAGGCTATCGATATATGAGTGGTAGTTATAATAACAGTACAATACCACCAAAAACGGGTCAATCAACGATTATAATACCACTTCAATTTTGGTTCTGTAGGTATATTGGTTCTTCCCTCCCCTTAATTGCATTACAGTATCATGATGTTATATTGAAATTTAAATGGGGGAAGAATGAGGATATTAATAGAGATAAAAATACAACACGTTCAAGTGAATGTAGTGTATGGTGTGATTATATATTTTTAGATGAAGATGAGAGGAGGAAGTTTACTGAAACATCTCATGAATATTTAATAGAGCAGGTTCAAACTGTAGATACAAGTATAAGTGCCCCTTCTAGGAAATATGCGTTAAATCAAATAAATCATCATGTGAAGGAACTTGTATGGGTTGAAGGGGGTGTTGGAGATAATCTATTAACAACTGAAAAGTATACATTAACATTTAATGGGATAGAACGTTTATCTGAAAGGTATAAAGAATATTTTACCTTGGAACAACCTTTCAAATACCATACATCTATTCCAGAATACAATATTAAAGAAAAGGATAATTATCAGTATATTTCACCGATTATAATTGCATATCATGATGATACTAATAGTGGGAACATTAACAGTGATGTAGGCGATGCATTATATCATACTGCCTCAGTAAGTTCTGGTGGAGAAACAGAGGTAACATTGAGGATAGGTGATAGTTATATATTAATGAATTCCCCTGAAAATCTACCTTTAATAGGGGATATATTATTAATTGAAACTAAGGATAAAACTGATTACATAGGAACAGATAAGCTTTTATCAAGGTATCAAAAAATAAGTGGAAGAGTTACAGAAATAACCACGGGGGTAAATTCTAGGGTTTTTAAGGTAGTAGTTAAGGATCCGATAGGGCAAGTTAGCACTAATTTCAAGGAATCAGATGTTGACGACCTCGTAGATATATCAATTATAGCGAGATATCAAAATATAGCTTCTGGTTGCAGTGATTATTCAAAGAATATCTATGTTTATTCCTTTGCTTTAAGTCCGGAGGAACATCAACCATCAGGATCTTGTAATTTTTCCAGATTAAATGATATAAAGTTATCAATATCATCATCAGTTACGATTGATAAAGTATATGCTTTAAGTTATAATATATTGAGATTTAGTAATGGTTTGTCTAGTTTACTTTATGTGAATTAGTTTAATTCAACAATATAATATATTAATAAATATATATGAGTAGTTATATTCTAGAAAAAAATGCTAAGATAGTACAAGAAAGATTTGAGCAAATTATTGATATATTAATAATTTATAAGAAAGAAAATCCTGAGAAAGATGTTTATTTAACGGAAAAGTCTATGGGTGAAGCTATAAAGTGGTATCAGGAAAAATTATTTAAGATATTATAATATAGGATAATATAATAGTGGTATGACGCAAGATATAAATTATATTAAAGAGATTTTGAAAAATTGCGAAGAGGTAGACGGGCCATTTGATATAAAGGTTGGTGATACTGTACGGTTTATTACAATCAATAATGGGAGTGAGTATTTTTATGATGGAGGGAAGTATGTGAGGATGGGTGATAATAAGATTCTTTTGAAGGGTAATAAAAATATATGGGTACCAATTACTATTATTAATTCAGAGGGGGAAATATTATATAAAAGTCGTTTTTTTGTAGAGGGAGGGGGATATAGTGGTGGTGGTTCTTTTGTTGAATATGAAAAGGTAATAAAGAATCAACAAAAGATTATTGAGGTATTGGTGAAAAAGATTAATAAGTTAGAGGGGAAATAAATGAATATGTACTATATATTATATGATTCTTTCTGAACAACCGGGGCGTATATTAGCTATTTTTGTATTTTCCCCTTTGATATTATGTAAAGGGATTAAGTATAAGGATTATTTTTTAGTTATATTTTCAATTGTGTTGTTTGTATGGGAAGTTATTTGGGTAATTTATTATCCTGCGAAGAGAGTTATGGTTTAGAACCTTTATATTTTTTTCTTAATAGGTTTACTATATCAAAGAGTACTTGGCAATCAATATTATTGTAATGGATTATATTTGAGATCTGAATATATCTTTTCAGGGGTATATTTTTAGTATGGTTGATACATATTTCTTTGAATTGTATCATAGCGTCTAGTCCATTATCATTTTCATCATCCCAAGTTGTTTGAATTAACTTATTTTTATAGAGAGCTTTCCCTATTGATTTTAGTCCAAACTTAAATACACCTTGTACAATTATGGGTTCCATACGGAAGTAATCAAGGACATTAATTAATTTATAATTTGGAAAAATTATAGTTGGGTATGTTTTATGGATATATTGAAAATAGTTATATTCAGCGTGACCCCAATGATAAATATTGATTACTTCTTTATTATTATTATTATTATTATTATTATTATTATTATTATTATTATTATTATTATTGATATTCCATAGATATTTACAGAAATTGGAGATAATAATTTCTTCTTCTTTCGTTGAGAAATCTTGGATAGTGAAATCTATGAACTTATTATTATGGATGAATCCTAATATTGCGAGTATTGGTTCTTCAATATATGTTATATCTGTAGAGAGTCCTTGTTTTTGGTCGAAAGATAAGAAGCTTTCTACATCAAAGAATATATCATTGTTTGTTTGTGTAAGTAGAGTTGAGAATTCTGGGGATATATTTTTTCTCGGGTAGATTAATATATCATCTTGTTGATTCATATGAATCATTCTTTCTTGGATATCTTTTTTTTTGATTCTTTAAGGTGTTTTAGTAGCATAGGGTCATCCCAGCATTTAATATTTTTTTTGAGATAATCGCATCTATTTTCGTAAGATATATTCCAAACAAGAGTTATTTCCTTTATTTTTTCTGCAAGTTTATATTTTTCATTTTCCCATGAGCTTTCTTTATAATTCATATTGGGGTATAGTTCATTATGTGTCGGTATTGGTTGTATATTCATTGATTTGTATTCTTTTTTTAATTTAAGGATCCATTGATAAGCATTGGAATATTTTTGTTTTATTTTATCATCAAAATGAATAAGACTTATGAATTCTTTTTTAGGTAGGAGTGTTTTTTTATAGTAGTAATCTTTACCGAGGATAAAGGCGAAAGGTTTATAGTTAATTATTTCGTTGATTGCGAGTTGAAATGCGTAGATGCAGCATTTTTTATAGAGGAGAACACCATCATTTTGACTTTCTTTGAGATCCATTTTGAAGTTAATTGAAGAATAACTTAGATTAATGAGTAGGTAATCATTTTTTTTACAAAGTAGGTGGAAAGGAATATTTTTAATTTTCGGGAAGATCGTAAAGAACTGGTTTAATTTTATAATAATATCACAGTTAACAATCATATTTTTAAAGGGTAATTTACCTAAGATTATGATTGGATAATTTTTTTTGAGTAGTTGTATTGTTTCATGTGTAGTTGGGTTATTTGGGATATTTTTCTTTGAGTGTTTTTTTATTTTTTGAAGTAGGTTTAATTTGTATTCATTCGATTCCTTAATGATATAGTCTTTATAGTACGAGTTATTATCTTTTTTATATTTATTATTTATTGAACTTTGAATATTAAACCAATCTATGATAGGGTCTTTTAATATATGATTTTTTAGAAGAGATATTTGAAAAGGTTCGGAAAAATATTCCATTGTGTTAATGAAATAATTATAAAAAAACTGTGAAATATCTATAAATAAAATTATTCTTCGCAGTAGGTTGATTCTGTTGATTGAATAACTTCTTTATCAAGATCATTGAGTCTATTTCTTTCTTCAATTCTTTCTTGAGCTTGTTGAATAATTAATTTTTGTTTTTCACAAGGACGAATACCTATTTTTTCTGGATGTATCCACGTTTTATGGTCTTCTGAGATATTATATAATTCTTGAACTGTGAGGGAAAGTTTATTATTTTTGGAAATATTTGCGAGAATAATTTCATTTTTGTAAAGGGTATGGTGGAAAGATAGTATTGGTGTATCATTGTATATATTCTTTGTGTGATAGAAATGAATATCATTCTTTTTTTGTTTATTGAGGGTAATAATAAGTATTCCTAGATCTATTTGGTAGTATTCTTCAATTTCTTGGAGGATTATTTTTAAATCGGGTATATTAATTTTTTTATTTTTACCTAAGATCCAATATTGTTTTATATCATCTATGGTGGTGAATGGTTCAAAATCTTTGTTATGGATCATATGGTAATGGTTGTATTCATTAATAGTGTTAGTTATATCTTGGGTATTTGTAATCTTATTTAAGCCATAAATAATTAATTTTTGTATGTCACCAATGTATTTATATTTATCTTCAATACCAACACTAATACTCTTAATAAAACGTAAGTTTATTTTTAATTGTTTAAATGCATTAATTATACTGTACCAGTCGTCTCCCATAGTATCAATGTTAAATATGAGTGTTGAATTCAAACCATATAATCTGTTAATATAATAAGGTGATAACTTAAGTTTATTTGTATGGGTATGTTTATATTTGGGATGAATTTCATTGGGAAATATTTGATTAATAAACTCACTTTTTTTAGTAAATATTTCATGTAGATTTTCTTTCATTGTATCTTTATCCTTGTTGTATTTATAGAATAGTTCGGATTCAGATGTAGTTTTTTCTAAAAAGGAGGAATTAATTACATTTTCTGATAGGCGATTGACAAAACGTAGTTCCGTTCCATTTTCTATATGAATAATTAATTTGTGAATGAATTCTTGAATTAATTTTATATCATACTTAGAGGAGAGAATACTTTTTTTAATAAATATTCTTATTTTGCAATCTTTTTTATCTTCCAGTGAGGGATTTTTGAGGACAGAACCATTTTTTGTGTATTCAACAAGTTCATTTATATTTTTTTTATTAAATTGTTCATCATTGATGGTATGGAAGATATCATTGTTATGAATAGTGAGTCCATCATTTATAAACGAATCATTATTATAGATTATATTAAGAAGGTTATTAATTTTGTGTTGTTTTATTGTAATTTTGTCTCTAATGATATGGTATATTTTATCTGATAATGAACATTGGACTGTTATTAGATCATTTGAGATTTCTGATATTTTACCGTAGAATGGATATTCATAGATATTGTATTCTTTATTTTTTAATTTCTTTAGGTTGAGTGTGTGAAAGAGTTTATAGTATTCATTTTTTGTAATTGGTAGAATGGTTTTATTTTTAAGTTGAAAGTAGATGGATTGACCAAGTGTAAAGGTTTTTTCTTTTTGGAGAGTACCTTGGAGGGATATATATTTTGTATTGATTAAATTGAGGATATGATTAAATAATAATTCTTTGTATGTATTTTTGCTATTATAGTTTTTGATGTAATTTTTCATAGTATCATCAACATTTGTAGTATACATTGTATTATCTATGGTAAGTGGGGGGCAATTTGATTCGATGATATTATATTTCCCTTGTAATTTTGTTAGTTTGTGGGGTAATACGGGAAGGTATGATCCATTGGTGAGGAGGATAGTTGTAATCCCTGATTCATTTTGAATGAGTGATTGAATTGTTAAATTTAATTTTTTTAGATAATGAATTGCTTGATCGTAGTGGGGGGGTTCATCGATAGTGTAATTAATTTTTATTTTATTATTAAATGGTAATTGTGTTGGTACGATGGGTATAGTTAGAGTACTATCTTTCTTTTTTGCGATGAGGAAACAAACTTCTGAGTAATGATTAATAATATATTCTTTAATAGTGTATTCTTGGAGAGGTATAGTTATTTCTGGTGGTTTCTGGGAAGAATTACTGAGATCATTGAGTATTTTATTGATGATGAAGAAGTGACTTTTAAGGGCGAATAGTAATTTAGTTTCTTCAGATTTTTTTTCTTTAGTAAACTTTGTATTGGAGTATTCAAGTAAGAGTTTATCACCTTTTGGATCATATTTCTTTCTAAATAAAGCCTCAATATCTTTATCATAGATGTTTGAGCATCCTTTATCTATCCATGACCAATTATTTTGATCTGTGATCAATTGAATTAATTTTGGGTCAATGATTCTATTTTTATTTTGGATAAATATTTTATCCGAGGGTATTTTTTTGTTTTCTTTTGTAGTGATTGTTCCATTTACGATATTTTTAATGGTACTATAGTATTTTTTACCTGAATCATTGCATTTATCTGATTTTGATTCATTCCATTTGATAGTCAGTCCATTTTTTGGTTTTCCAATGAACTCGGTGTATTCTTTATAAGATAACCATAGTTTGCAGTAGTCTTGTTTTTCATTACATTTTATATTTTTAATTTTATCTTTGGAGAGACCTGAACGTAATTCTTCTTTTCTACCTCTTGGGTAGGGTGTTTTTAGGAATTGAATAAAATCTTCTTTGGAGATAATGGTAAATGTTGAGAATATTTTTTCTGAGAATATTTTAATATCATATGATTTTAGTAGGTTGACGCGATAGATAATCGGTTCATAGTAATGTGTGTCTTTATATATAAAACAGAACTCATCCGAATCGGTTTGATTTGTTTGTTTCAGAGTTATTTTTTCATTTATTTTTTCAAAGATTATGATATTGATTGGTTGTAGTATATTTAGTAGTGGTATAATGTATTCATCTTGTTTTTCTTCTGAACTTTTTAGATAATCTATGTATGATTTAAGGGATAAAATTAGGTGATAGATATAATTTTTTTTATTTGAATCAAAAGATATATTCACGAGTTGGTTCCTATCTACATTATATTTTTCTATTATAGTTATCATTTTTTGTATGGTTGTGGGGCCAAAAGTGATCCTTGTTTCTTTTTTTTTGAGGATAGTGAGTATATAAGGGAGATCGGATGTGAAAACTTTATGTTTTTTAAATCTTCTTTGTAATGTATGGCATATTTGAAAATTACGAATATTATTTTCGAGTGGTTGAATGAGTTCCTCTTGTATGAAATCATTGTGTGTCTTTTTGTATTCTGTGATTTCAATAAATGAATTAATGAATGAAGATGTTGAAAATATATGTTTCCCTTGATTTTGTAGTACTCCTTTACGAATGAAACCATTTGAGATGGTTAATTCGGGGTCATATTTGAGGATTAGATCCTGTTTGAGTAATTGTAGTAATGTTTTGGGGAGGTGTGAGCACTGACCTGGGTTAAGGGGGCCAATACTTTTTGTATTAATTTTGCATTTGAGTTGTTTATCTGGGGTAGTGGATTGTTTGGGTTGTTTTTTTATTTTTTCATAGGATATTTTATCATCAATAACTTTCTGTTTATTTTTAGCGAGTGAAAAACAACAAGGTAAAGGATATCCATCTGGATGTATTCCTGTATTTTCTAGTAGTCTCGGTACAAAGTATTTATAGGAGGAGTTTTCGGGTATTCCATCCCAGAAGGTCCCTTGTCTTTTAAGGATAAACTTATCTGACCTTCCATCTTTGGGTAAAACTTCTGGTATAATATCATTCATATGATTTTTATTCACGTAGTCTTTTCTAATTGAGAGTTGTTTAGAGACATCCCAATATTGGGGACATATATATTTTATTTTTTTACTATTAATTATTGATCTTCCGGGGACATCAATAGCATAAGAATAGGATTCTTTACCAGAACCTAGATCATATGAATTATCTATACGTGCTAATTCTTCTTCTGTGATAGATATGGGTTGTCTTGACCCTAGGCCTTTAGCTGCTTGACATATTTTTGGATAACCGTATCTTGTATTTGTGGTGTTCCCTCGTTTATCTGTTTGAAACTTTTCAGATTTGAATACAAATAATTTTTTATCATTTTCTTTAAGACGTTTGAGGTAATAAGATCTCACATCATATTTCCCCCCTCCACCTTTCATATCAGGTTCATCATCTGATGGATAGATATCATCCTCAGAATCGGAATCATCTTCGGAATCATCTTCGGAATCTGAATCGGAGCTATCCTCAGAATCTGTATCAAGGAGATCTTTAAATGTTAATTTTTGTTTAATCTTTTTTTCTTTTTCAGGGGTGAAATCATCTATTTCAATGGGGTTTGTTTCAAAGAGAGAAGAAAGTATTGAGTCGTCTAATATTTCTGTTTGATTAATATAATTATTAAATAAGCTCATCATAGTTTTTATGATAATTAGTATTCTTTCAAACTCAAGGAAACTTTTGGCATTACGGATATTAAACCGTAGGAATTCATTGTTAAGAGTAATTGTTATATTTGCACCATCTTCTTCAATTATTGTTGTATTTTTTATAGTGATATTACTTTCCATTTTTCTTTTAATCATAATTTTCCAGGATTCGTATTCCTCAATCATTTCTGATTTCTCTTTACTAAATTCTTTACTGAGTATATTTATGATTTCTTCGGGTTCAAGGTTTCCTATATTAGAATAGGCCGAGATGGCGGATTGAATTGAGCTTGTTTTTGCGTAATTGTTAACTCTTTTGTAGTGTCCTGATAGTATTCCATTTTCTTCTTTATTATTTTCAACCATATATCTAAAGTACATTGGTAGGTTTTTCATTAGATTTTTAAGGAGTGGGATAAATAGACTTGTACGGTCCCCCCGAATGAATGGGGGTGAGAATGGGTTAAATTGCTCTGTTTTTGAAAGTTGATCATATTCTTTTTGTGAAATACCTTTTTTGACTTCATATTTATCGAGATGATAGAAAACATTGTAATCTAGGAAATCGATGGTATTATTGATTGTATCTTTTTCAAAAATGGTATCAATTTCTTCTTCTGTTCCGAAATCAATGATAATATTATTTGAGTATATATTTTTTTTATTTATTGTATCTATTAGGGAATTACAGTTTATAATAAGATCTTTTATTTCTTGTTTTGATGAAATACTTAAAGTATCATTCTTGTTTCGTTTAATGATCAATTCAATATCACCATTTAAATGAATAACTAATGTAGAGTAAATGAATTGATTTACGGAGCATACTTTGAATAAGAGGACATCTGTTTTATGGAGGTTATCAAAGCGGTTCATTTCTTCTAGTGTGGTTGACTCGCTTCTATAGAAATCATTCGTCCATTCTTGGCATAGGTGAATATCAATGGTTTTATTTTCATTACGAAGTATATCGTGACCTTCATAGATCATGGAATCTTTATGTATTTTGTAGTATTTATTGTCATATGTACTACCAATCCATTTCATAAATGGTATTTTTTGATCTAATTTAAAATCTGAAAATAGTTTGTGGAGGTTTACTTTATTAGATGTATCGGGTGATTTATTAAGTCTAAAGTATGTTATTTCTATATTATCGCAGGCTATCGGGGATTCATCCATTGTTTGAATAAAATGACCATAAATAATTTTATTTCCAAAAGAGTAATTTTTAAGTTTAATTCTATCAATTTCATGTTCTTTTTTTTTTTCTTCTGTTTCTCCAACGATGGTTGAAAGTGGATACTTACGAAGGTGGGGCCAATATTTATTAATGATTCTATTTTTTAGGGTTTTTAGTTCATATTGTATTTCTGAACAATCAATTGAATCATTTATTAGGGAAGAATTAATATTCTTTGATTCTATGAAATCATTGAATCCTATAAAGAATATTGTATTGTTTAATTTATTATTTTCAAAGAGATTTAATAATTTATTTGTATGGTTTATGATTGTTTCATTTGATTCATCTGTAAAGTGTTTCTCTGATTGAAGTAATTCGCAAAGGTCTTCAGATAGGAGGTCTTCACTTGAGAGTAATTCTTCAGATTCATAATCAAAGCCAATCGGTTTGTATTTATTTAATAAAGTATCATAGTATGTTGCATAGATATATTTATAGGATTCAAAATCACAGGAGCAACAACGTTGAGAAATTTTCATTAAGGTTATTTCATTTGTATCGTCTTCATTGATCATTTCATCAAAAATGAATTTGGAGGAGTATCCTTGTTCTAAGAAAGGGAAAAGTTCATCAATGATATTCTTCTTGGGAATATTGATGTAATTTTCTAGTTGTTGGATATCTTCTGTATTTATATTTTTAAAGGGATTTTTTTCTTTTTGGTTGATATTTGTTTCTATTTTCTGAATTGTTTTGTGGATTGGGTGTATTTTATTGATATAGTACCTTGGTATATCAAATGTATTTCCTGTATCTTTATCTTTTATTTTGAATGAATCCTTTAGGATTTCTGATATGATTCCATATCCATTTTTTTTATTTGAGTGCCATGTAATTTCATCATTCTTTTGAAAATTATTTTCTAGGAAGTAGATATTTATGAAGTGAAAAGAGACCTTTTCCTTAATAGAAATACATTTAATGTATCTATTTTTAATAGTAATATCATTACAAAAGTTTATTTCCATATGTACTATTATTATATATTAAATATAATAAATCTTACTTTTTAAAGTCATAGGGGGTAGATTTAATAACCATACCACAATAATTTTGATTATTTTTGGTATAATCAATGGGTTTATAGATATTTATCTTTTCCCCTTGTATGAGTAGGTATTTCATATTATTCCAGAACTCTTCTGTATGTCCAATGGATGATGACATTAGATGTGCTAATTCATGGATCATTACAAAGATGATTGTATTATCTTCTTTTATAATTTTATCATTTTTATCTCTTATACATAATGATATTTTTTCACCATTATTGACTGAATATGAGGTATATTTTGAGTTTTCCCCTGTTTCTGAGAGTGATCTTGGATTATACCTTTTCCTTAATAAATCTACGCCTTCCTTTTTATTATCAAGTGATTCTAATAATCGTAGTATTTTATCATTGATAGTTGATAATTTATTGCTTGCCTCTTGTGAATCTGGTAGGTCTCTAACAATATAATCAAAGTTATCTTTTTTTGATGTGATTTTAATAAAATTATTATTATTATTGATGACTAATTTTAATATGGATAGAATAATTAATATAGTCAGGAAGAAGATTAAGAAGCTATACATTTATAATAGTAATTATTTAAAATTTGATTTGGCAGTGCTTAAAAATAGCAATCGATATATATTTAATAATGAATGATTTAAATAATGAAAATAAAATATTGAGAGAAGACATGGAAGAAAATAAACAGAGAAAAGAAATCAAGTTTCAGGTAATTGATATCTCATCTGACGATGTTCCGGTGGGTTATGATTATTGGGAAAAAGAGTTCATAATGACATTCTATGGTAAGACTTTGGAAAATGAAAATGTGGTATGTAATGTCGTGGGTTTTAAGCCCTATTTTTATATGCGTGTACCGGGAAACAGTAGTATTTCTTTTGTGAGATCATTTCTTAAATTAATTAGTAAGTTTATTAATGATTTGAAAAAGAATACATATAATAAGTGGAATGGTGCTTATGAGAGTGATTTATTGGAGGTAAAGAAGTATTATAATTTTTATGGATATAATTATGATATTAAGGCGGATAAGGTTCTTCAATATAAATTTGCAAAATTAAGTTTTAGTACATATGGCGATATGCGTAAATGTATCAGTGCTATTCAAACTTTTTATAAGAGTAATTATGAATACTCAAAAGAGGATAAGATAATTACAGGATATAAGGATAAGAAGCCGATACTACGGGGTATAGATTCTAAGGTGAAGAGTTGGTTTAATCAGGAACATAACTGTGAATGTTCATGTAATTTGTATGAGGCAAAGGTTCATCCTTTATTGAGGTTTCTTCATGAGAAGAAAATTAAATCATGTGGATGGGTAAGAGTGAGTACTCTTGGGGATAAGGTGGTTGATAGAGAGGAGCAACAATTTAATGTTGATATTGAGGTGAACAATGTACCTCTAAAAGATATTCAACCAATTGAGTCTGATAGTATTGCTGGATTTATAACATGTTCTTTTGATATTGAATGTGATTCTTCTCATGGTGATTTTCCAAATCCTTGTAAGGATTTTAAGAAATTAGTAATTGATATTTATGAATCTTATTTTCGGACATCTGTTTCTGAGAATACATTTACATTAAAGAAGAAATTTATAGAGCGCTGTATTATAGATGCATTTAATAAGGGTTCAAATGATGTCCAGAATATCTATACATTAAATGGTTGTTATTCAGAGGAGAGTTTGAAGAATCTAATGGAGGATATTGATCCACAATTTATTGATGCATTTGATTCTTCAAAGGGAAATACGAAAGAGAGGGAGTCAGTGATTAATAAGATGACTGAAATGTTGAATGATATAGAAAATGATAAGGGGGATAAAATTATGGTTAAGGGAGATCCTATTATTCAAATCGGTTCAGTATTTCATAAGTATGGGGATACTGAATGTTATAATAGATCAATGGTTATTATTGGAAATGAAGAGTCCCCTAGTGAGAAGGTTTGTGATGATATTGAGGGTGTTAATATATTTGAGTGTCGCGATGAAAAGGAACTATTATTGAAATGGAAGGATCTAATACTATATCATAATCCTGATATAATTACTGGATATAATATATTTGGTTTTGATTTTGATTATATTAATAAGCGTGTAGATTTCTTATTTCCGTGTTGTTCAAAGTGTAAAAAGAGCACTACTTATTCAAGGTGTCATAAATCTTGTCCTAAGAATGATTTTTATCGTTTAGGGAAATTGATGCGAAACCGTGAATCAGACCGTATAACCGATATAAGGGGGGAAACTAAGGCATCAAGTTCTCAAGGGTATTATGATAAGTATTGGGAAAAGAAGTGTCAGGTGATGTCAAAACAGTTGAGTTCTTCTGGTTTGGGAGATAATGTATTGAAGTATATATCTATGGATGGTCGGATCGTATTTGATATTCAAAAAGAGATTCAAAAAGCGCATTCATTGGATTCTTATAAATTAGATGATGTATCGGCACATTTTATGAAGGGTAGATTTCTTGATTTTGAAAAAGTACCTATTGTAAAAGCTTTAGAGTCTTGTACAAGGATCACGACAAATACGATAGGGAATCTTAAGACAAATGATTATATAACAATTAATATTAATACAAAGTATGGTTTAGTAAGGTTTGAAAATGGAAAGAAATATCCGGTCCGTGGATTAAATTATGAGCAAAAAGTTATTTTGATCACTGGAGATATTAAGAAAAAATTAAAGAAATATAAGAAGGAGGTTATCTCCTATGAATGGTGTTTGGCCAAAGATGATATCTCACCACAACAGATATTCGATTATCATAAAATGGGAGGTAGTAGTGGTCGTGCAAAGGTAGCGAAGCATTGTATTATGGATTGTGAATTATGTATACATTTACTATTACAATTGGATTTAATACCAAATAATATTGGTATGGCGACTGTTTCTTGGGTTCCTTTATCATATATCTTCTTGCGTGGGCAAGGGATAAAGATTAATTCAATTATTACAAAGGAATGTTCTGAGAGAAATACACGTATTCCAACACTTAAGGGTTTTGATGATTCAAAGATGGATGATGGATTTGAGGGGGCTGTTGTACTTGACCCTAAACCGGGGATATATTTAGATGATCCTGTGAGTGTATTGGATTATGCTTCATTATATCCATCTTCAATTATAGAGAAGAACTTATCCCATGAGACATTCATATGTACAGGATCTGATATAAAAAAGGATCCAATAAAGTATGGGGCTATGTTGGAGAAAATAAAACATTACGATCAAATTGAATATGATGATTATATATATGAAAAGAAAGGTAAGACTATACATAAGAAGAAAGCAGATACTAAGACGAATTGTTATTTTGCAAAGAGATCAAAAGAAAAGCAAGGTATTATTCCAATTGTATTACAAACGTTATTAGATCAACGTCGCGAGACCCGTTCTCGTATAAAAAAGACAAATGATGAAAATAAGAAAAAGGTATTAGATGGTTTACAATTGGCTTATAAGATAACAGCTAATTCTGTGTATGGGCAAATGGGGGCTAAAACAAGTCCAATTTTCTTTAAGAAAATCGCCGCTTGTACGACTGCAATTGGTCGTGAAAGAATTGATGATGCAGAGGAAGGGGTTATTGAATGGGCGAAAGAAGAAGGTTATAATAAACCTGAAATAGTTTATGGAGATACAGATTCTGTATTTGTTAAGTTTTCACGTATTCACAAAGATACGGGTGAGAAATTAAGTGGTAAAGAAGCATTATCTTATTGTATTGATTGTGGGGTAAAAGCGGGTGAGTGGATTACAAAACATAAGATGAATCCTGATTGGGATGTGGATCTATTTGATAAGGGGCCACAGGATTTAGAATATGAGAAGACGTTTTATCCATTTATCTTAATATCAAAGAAGAGGTATACAGGGGATAAATATGAATTATCTTCAGATAAGCCTAAGGAGAGGACATCAATGGGTATTGTAATGAAACGGAGGGATAATGCACCAATTGTTAAATATGTATTTGGAAATGTGATAGAGATAATAATGAATCAAAAGAGTGTTGATCTTGCAATATCTTGGTTAAAAGAAACATTAAAAAAGATTAAGGGTGGGGAGATGGACGAATCAAACTTTATAATTTCAAAATCATTAAGAGGGTATTATAAAAATCCTGAGGGGATAGCGCATAAGGTATTAGCTGATAGAATGGCTGAAAGGAATCCTGGTAATAAGCCGAAACCCAATGATCGTATTCCTTATATCTATAGGGTTGTGGACGATAGTCCAATAATTACTGGATATAAAATGGTATCAAAACGTATTGAAAATGGTACCTTTAAGAATGGAAAGGTAAAATACAAGACGATTAAAGTAAAAGGTCCACCTAAATTAAAGAAGAGGAATATCCTACAAGGGAATCGTATTGAACATCCTGATTATATAAGGGAAAATAATATTCCAATAGATTATAGTTTCTATATATCCAATCAGATAATGAATCCTGTGAAACAGGTCCTTGATTTGGAGAAGGATGAAAATGAAACTCAAGGGATCTTTGATGTATTTATAAAACAGTGAAGTAAGGATATATCGGTTATTATATTTTTTTTTCTTATATTATATAATTATATAATATAATGGCAGGAGGATTAATGCAACTTGTAGCATATGGGGCACAAGATATATATTTAACTGGTAATCCACAGATTACATTTTTTAAGGTAGTTTATAGAAGACATACAAATTTCTCTATGGAATGTATTAAACAGGCTATTAATGGTAAATCAACTATAGGTACTTCAAGTATTAATAATAAGGGGGCGGTAAGTATTTCTAGGAATGGGGATTTGGTTACGGGTATCTATATTACTTGTGAAGTGGATACAATTGAGGGGATATGTGGAGATCATATTATTAGTGAAGTAGAAGTAGAAATAGGTGGACAGCGTATCGATAAGCATTTTAGAGAATGGAATCAGATATGGAATGAGTTAACTATTCCGGTATCAAAATCGGAAGGATTTCGTTATATGACGGGGGGATATAATAATAATTTAGTTTCGTGTATTACAAATACAACAAATAATAGTTCTGGTACATCGCAACGTATTATTCAATACCCCCTGAATTTTTGGTTTTGTAGGAATCCTGGACTCGCATTACCTTTAATTGCACTACAGTATCATGAGGTTCAATTAAAGATTACTTGGGGTGTTGGGTATTATAATTCATCAAGTGTAGAGAATCTAACACGGAAAGATGTATCATTAACAACTGAGAAGAAAGTGGAAGTATGGGTTGATTATATATATTTGGATACAGATGAAAGACGTAGATTTTCCCAAGTATCTCATGAGTATTTAATTGAACAATTACAAGTTCAACATGAAAAAGATAGAGAAAATACAACATTTAAGTTAAATTTAGAGCATCCTATTAAAGAGCTTATATGGACTACACCGAATGATAGTCCTATTGAATCCCAGAAGATAAGGCTTGAATTGAATGGGCATGACCGTTTTACTGGACAAAATAAAGAGTATTTTACATTAAAGCAACCATACATCCACCATACGTCAATACCTGGATATAATATTAAAGAGGTTGAGGATCCTATTATGATAAAACCAATTATTATTACATATAATGATGCCGCCACTGCTTCTGCTACTAGTAATACTACACTCTATCATTCTGGAAGTAGTACAGTAAATGGTAAAACAACAATAGATTTAACGATTGGTGAAAATTTTATTTCATCAAGTACAGCGGAAAATTATCCTAGGGTAGGGGATATTTTGAATATTGAAGTTATAAAAGAAGCTACTGGAGTTTATGATTTAGTTAGAAAGATTATTGGACAGGTTAAATCCGTTACTAAGAGTTCAAGTGCGGAAATCATTGTAGTAGAGGTTGATGATAGTGCATCTGCTATAGGTACTTCTTTTACATCTTCAACCCCTACCACAGATATTATTTCAATATCTATTATTGGTAGGGTACAGAATCCAAAATCAAGGTGTTCACAATTAAAAAAAGATATTTATGTTTATTCTTTTTGTTTGGAACCTGAAGAACATCAACCATCCGGAACTTGTAATTTTTCACGTATTGATAGTGCTAAATTATTATTTGATACCAATTCAAAAATTAGTAACATCTATGCTGTGAATTATAATGTATTGAGGATAATGTCAGGGATGGCTGGTCTAGCATATTCAAGTTAAATATAAATATAATTAATATAGTATATTTTAAATGGGAGGAGGAATATTACAATTAGTTATGAAAGGTAAAATGGACCATTACTTAACTGGTAATCCAGAGTTCTCATTTTTTAAATCAGTATACCGGAGACATACTAATTTTTCTATGGAATCGATCAAACAGCAGATTGAAAATTTGGGGATTGGTGAAAGAAAGATTAAGAGTAAATTATCAAGGGCTGGGGATTTAATTGGTAAAATAATAGTTGAAATAAAGTTAAATCGGGGTGATGCTCAAAATATTACAGGGAGTGGTACATATTTAAATTGGACAAATAATACGGGTCATGCTTTGATTAAAGAATGTAGTATTGATATTGGGGGACATGTGATCGATAAACATTATTCAGATTGGTTGGATGTTCAAAATGAATTATATGATATTAATGAGCAGGAATGGTTAGGATTAAATAAACATCCGGGGAAAGTAGGGTATTTTAAGAGTGGAGAAAAGGGTATTGATTCACAAGTATTAAAATTATATGTACCCTTGCATTTTTGGTTTTGTAATAATCCGGGGTTATATTTACCAATCGTTGCCATTACAAAACATGATATAAACTTGAATATGGTGATACGTTCAGTTGAAAATCTATTTAATTTGGATGGTGAATTATCGTATACAAATACTTCAGCTGATATCGATATATGGTGTGAATATATTTTTTTAGATAGTGAGGAAAAAAGAAAATTTTTATCGGAGAAACGTGCATATTTAATACAACAAGTTCAAAGACATGAGAGTGATATGAAATTAATAAATCCTTTTAAGTTTTATCATCCAGTAAAGGAAATAGTATGGATTGTTCAAGATCAAAATGTTAATGTTGAGTCAGGAAATGGAAACTCTGATATGAATTGTTTATTAAATGTTTCGGGGCAAGCACAAACGAATAAAAACGATTATTTTAATTATCAGAGCAGTACAAGTTTAAATTCTGAGATTATTTATGCGATTACTTCCTATGAATCATTCAAGACTGCTAAATTAAGGTTGAATGGAATAGACCGTTTTTACGATAGAGATGCAAGTTATTTCCGTATGGTGCAGCCCCTGCAATGTAAGCAGAAAGTCCCCAATAAACATATTTATTTGTATTCTTTTTCAATTAATCCGCGTAAGTATCAACCGAGTGGTTGTTGTAATTTTTCAAAAGTTGATGAAGCCGAATTAATCGTAACAAGTTCCTATAATTATGTAAATGAAAGGTTAATTATGTTTGCTGTAAATTATAATGTTTTAGTTGTATCTTCGGGGATGGCTGGTTTAGTTTATAAATAAATAATTTATTTAAGTGATTATTTTTTATTTTTAATTATTTCATATAATTTATTAATTTCTTCTTGGAAATATTTTTTCATTTCCTCTCTTTTTTGTTTTTCTTGACGAACTATTTCTTCAAGTTCTTTATATTTTTTATTTTTTTCTTGAATTGCTTTTACAAGATAAAATGATAATTTTGAATAATCCATAAAATGTAGTCCTTCATTATTTTCTGATATTAAGGATGGGAATATTTCCTTTACTTCTTGTGCGATAAATCCAATATCCAAATTTCCCGATTTCTTCCATGTAAAGGTGACAGGGTTTAAATCATTGATTTGATCCAGAATATTTTCTTCAAATGAAGAGATATTCTCTTTAAAGTGTTTATCTGATCCACTGGAGAAGCCTTCAACGGATACACCGGCACCATCTACATGGAGGTCACCATTAATAAATAATTTAGGTGTATTACCATTCTCAGATCCATTCATATCTCCATATATAAATGCTTTAGTATCTTCGTGACCTGAGTCACTATTATTTATATATAATTTATGTGATTTATCCCCCGACCCAGGACCACTATCTCCCGATTTATAACCAATAAATATATTATTACTACCTGTAGTATTATTCTCCCCGGCTTCTTGGCCAATGGCTATATTTTTACTCCCACTGGTTGTACGCCAGCAAGATTTATAACCAATAAATGTTGAGTGATTAAAACTTTCCCCTGTTATCCCGGCTTCATATCCAAATAATACATTTTGTTTTCCATTGTTTGATTGTCCTGCTCCATAACCAATATATGTATTTTCTAATCCATTTGTATTTTCATAACCTGCTTTCCAACCAATAAATGTATTACCAAATCCGGTTGTTGTGTTATATCCTGTTTGATAACCTATAAATATAGATTTATTATTTGTTAATTTGTATCCCGAGTCATCTCCAATCAGTATATTCTCATTTCCTGAAACATTATTAAAACCCGTGTTGGTACCGATAAATGTATTATTTAATCCTGATGTTGTTTTGTTCCCCGAATTATAACCTAAGAATGTATTGCTATCATTATCCCCATTATCATCTAGATTGTTTCCTGCTCCATTTCCAATAATTGTACTATAATAGCTTTTTGAAAATGATTTTTGACATATTGAAAATGCGGAACTACCTGGACCTGTATTAATAATTATTTTCCCGTGTTGTAAGGTGAAATCTCCAAATACACCAGTTGCTGGGGAAGTAGTGCTTCCAAAAATAGTCATATTGAATGCCCCTGTAACTAAAAGGTCTGCATTAATAGTGAGTTTTGGTTGCCCTTCATTGTACTCTCCATTCATATCTCCATATATGAATGAGAGTGGACCCCTCCACCCACTTACCTCGCTTGAATCAATATATAATTTATAATGTTCAGGTGTGGGTACTCCATTAATATATCTAAATGCGGCAGGTCCTGCCCTTGGACCAATGCATATATTATTATTACCACGTACTTTATATCCGGCATCTACACCTAAAAATAAATTATGGTCACCCAATGAATATCTACCAGTTCCTAGACCCACATATACATTAAAATTACCATTATTATATGCTGATACTCCGCTGTGACCGTTTATGTCGCCTATTCCTGAGGTAGCCCCTATATATACATTAAAACATCCTCTTTTACAGGTTCTTCCAGCGTCTTTCCCTATAAAAACATTACTATGGCCACCTTCAAGGAAATACCCTGCTTCACCTCCCACCAAAACATTTGAAGCGTAATTGGTCTGGAGGTGGTTATGGGTCGTCCCCGCCCAGGCCCTCCAGTTGTTGGTGCCATTCTCGTTCCCCCACCCCCTATTCCCAGAAATTGAATGTTCACCTGGACCACCTGTTTTAATTCTTCCGGAAGTTGAGTCCCCTCGTTTCCAATTGGGTCCTGGTGGTTGAGCATCCAAAAATGAAGTGGGAGTACCTTCTCCCCAGAAACTGGTGTATTCTCTTTTTCCATTCATCTTGAATCCAGCATGGTATCCAATCGCTGTAGTAAACATCCCCCATCCTCCATTCAAGGAACCAGCCTGGTATGAGCGCCCATCTAAAGCGCTCGAGTGAGATAAAGCTTCGCCACCCGCTCCTGTTCCAATAATAGTCGCACAGGAACCTTCAAAATATGTACCTGCTTTACTACCTATAATAATATTCCCACCATCTACTGTCCTTCCTCCAGAACTAGATCCTATTACAACATTTGCCTTTTCTTCACCATCAGGGCCGAAAGCCGCGGTAATCTGTGATAATGTTGTAAGGGCATTCCCTACATTAAATCCAATAAGTACATTGTGGTCATTTAATAAATTATCCATCCTTAAGCATTGAAAACCTATTATTACATTCTTATTACAATATTTATTTGCCATACCTGTTTCACTACCGATAAATACATTTTTTACTCCATTCGTTACACCCATTCCACTTTTAAAACCAATATAAGTATTATTCGAGCCCGAAGAGTACTGCGTCGGTACACTGGATAGTCTTCTCCCGGCCTGGCTCCCGATAGCTACATCACACTCACCAGTTCCTGTAAATCCACTATCATTACCAATGAAAACATTATCATTACCTGTATTTCCTGAACCCGAATTATTTCCAATAGCTATGCATCTACTTGAGGTATTTGTTGATGTACCCTTCAGTGCTTGAAATCCTATTGCGATATTATTTACACCTGTCCGGTAGTATCCTGCATCTGCCCCTATAAATAATGGAGGATAATTTGAATCTGTAGAGGTGGTATAATATCCTGCATTAACCCCGATAAATACAGCATTATCCTTATTATACGTATACCCTGAATTATGTCCAATATTTGTATTGTTCCCCCCTGTTTGATTTGTATATCCAGCCTCGTGACCAATGTATGTGTTTGCTTCTCCAGATCCGGTGCTTGGTTGACCAATTGTATTATATCCTGATCTATATCCAATGAATGTATGAATACCACTTTCGACAACTGTTCCTGCCTCATACCCTATCCCTATACATTTAGATGCACTACTTCTAGAAATGGAAGAGTTCCCCCAAGCAGGACCGTGGAAAGTCTTATACCCCATTAAAGTATTATATAATCCACTTTCTATATTTCTACCTGAAGCATAACCAATATATACTAAACCAGGTTCACTTACATTTGGATCGCCTCTTTCTCCCGACTTACATCCAATCAATACAGATTTATTTTTAGTATTATTCAATCCGGCAACTTCTCCAATAAATGTATTTGAAGAACTAGTTACCCCATTTTCACCAGACCTGTATCCAACATATGTATTAGAATGGCCAGATGATAGATTACAACCTGAATTAGCGCCAAGACAAACATTATAACTTCCTTGAAAGATTAATTTTAATGAGTTCCACCCAAGACCTGTATTAAATATAGACTTTCTGTATGAAGTACCTGTGAAATTATTACCAGAATTACTATTCACCGGTCCGTTAAGGTTAACCGCACTCCCACCTGACGAGGCATATCCCGATGAGCTATTTGAAGCAGTTACATACAAATCCTTAAATGAAGATCCAGATACTCCAACAAATTTATTTTTTAAAAGTGCGTGAGTATTCTCATCGGCATTCGTTGACTGTCTCCCTAAGCCGGAACGCGCCCCTACATATGTTGAACCAGAGGAATAATGGTGGGATATACCACTGACTGCCCACGAAGAACTAGCTGTGGGGTCTTTATCATCAACAGGTGATCTCACACTACCACCTATATCCGTATTAAAGCTTAGAGATTCACGGAGGGCTTTAGATGAATTTGTTGTATCGTTATCTGCAGGCCAAGAGGATGGTAAGGATCCTGTATCGTAAAATCCATATCCTCTATATTCATTGGATATTCCATTTTGCCAAAAACCAGCATCTGTACCAAGGAATACATTTGCTTGAGAACTCCTTGCATACCTCCCTGATCCAGCTCCAATATTTAAATTGCAAAACCCGATTGAGTTAGACCAACCTGCAGCTTGTCCAATAGCATTACAGAAGCTAGATTTAGTTGATAAAAGCCCCGTACTTGATCCAATATAGGTGTTCCTTTTTCCTTCAGACATCGCAAATCCAGATTCGTAGCCAATAGATACATTATGTCCATCTTTACCACCCCCAACAACTGAATCTGCTCCAATAGCAGTGGAGTATCCTGCTCCAATCCCACCTCCACTTTCATTAAGGCGTACCCTTGCATTTGATCCAATAAAGGTACTATATTGTGGCATATTATTTCCAGTTGAATGATTATCTATACCTGCTTGATAACCAATATATGTATTATGGTTTGAATCTTTATTATTTTTCCCTGCTTCATAACCTATCGATGTACAAAAGTTAGATGTATCGTTTACCGCATTATTTTCTTTTGTTGATTGAAGGGCACGAAAACCTATGCTTGTATTTCTTAATCCAGTTGTATACTTCCCCGCTGAATATCCTATGAATGTTGTCCCATCCTCTGTAGTGCTAAAGTTTGACCCAGCATTAAGGCCTGCTTTATTACCTATAAATGTTCCAAAACTTTTATTGTATAAGAAACCCGCTTTATAACCGATACATATATTATGTCCCAGGCCGCCCGCGTCTGAAGCCGAAATATCTTTGCCTGCTCTATGACCAATCGATAAATTAAATATTCCATTAGTCCCGCTAGCATATGCGCCGATGAAGGTATTCCCTACATCCTCATTACATGTCACTCCCGTTTTATATCCAATATATGTATTGCCATAGAAAGCCGAAGTAATTACACCATCACCGTCATCATCATTTAATCCAGGGTATGTATTTCCAGAAATACTATAGCCAGCCTGGGTCCCAATTATAACAGATTCAGAACCAGATGTATAAGCTTCGCGTGATGTACTGCGCAACTGATTGCCAGCGGAATATCCGAAGAGAATATCTGAATGGGGATCTTGAAATTCTAAACTCAAAGAATTTTTGAATTTAAAAGTGAGATCATCTTTCAAATGCATATGAACTCTATTAATATCTAATAATTCTGTTTCTTCAGAACTATTTCCACCCTTAAATAATATTTTAAAAGTACCTTTGTGTAGGCCATGCGATTCCGGAGCTGTTGAAGTAAGTTTTAATACGACATCTTCTAAATAAGCTCCACCAGTCGTGTGTGGATTGTCTTCGTACATTGGTTTAATTAATAAGTTATCAGAATCTGTTTTTCCAAAAGAGAAGTCCATTGTATCTTCGTAACCAGAAACAGGCCTTACTTTAATATATTGCGAAGTAAACTCATTAATATCTTGTTGAGTTTCTATAACTAAACCTGTAGTATTGGATGTTAATCCTTTTCCTGCTATGGATGATAAAAATGATGATAGATTGGGCATTTTTATGGAAGAAGAAGAATCGGATTGAATTAATATTTTATCATTTGTATTATTTACGGAATATGTTGACGTATTTGGTAGTGTTGATAGATCAATATTAATAGAAATATCATTTGACATATTTCCACCTCCAGCTAAACCAGGGCCAACTGAAATCTGTGATGGGAGAGAGAGTCCACGTGCCCTTGATAGAACATATTCAGTGTTAGCTGATGTTCCAAGGGTGGACCCGTTAAAATCCTTCAAAACTACATTTGCAACTTTTGTCGTGCCGTTATATGATGTAATAATTCCACTGTATATTCCACTCAGGGGATTAGAGGTCCCCACGTTGCTGAAGACTGTGATCATTAACCAACCTTGATAATAATTATCTACTGAACTAGCTGGTGGATAATTATTACCCGAACCCGAAGAAAATCCCCCCAAAGTCCTTTGTGTTGTTGTTAAGGTTCCTGTACCACCAGTAGGGGACCCTGTATGCCCCCCTTCATCGTATTTAGTAATTTCATATATAGTTGATGTTGTTATATTTCCAAAATAAGATGTTGGTGGTATTATGTTATAAGAATCGGGCATTGATATTAATCCAGACCCAGATTGATCTGAATTATTATCAAATGCTTTTATGTGGCAATTAATATATTTAGGCCCGGCGTTCTTTAATCTTATAATATAATTAAAATTTCCTTGAGGTTCTCCATTTGAGGGGGGATTGCCATTATCTGTAAGAAATGTTGTAGATGGTATATATACTTTTCCCGAACCCACATTTGAACCATATGAACAAGTTCCATTTAATTTCTCAATTGCTGAATTATCTGGAATTAATGCAGGTGACCATTGAAGTCTATTCTGAGAAGATAATTCAATTGTTGTGGTTTTATTTATCCCATATCCTTTACCACCATCTAAAACATTGATACCAGTATTAGTAATACCTCCAAATGCATTTAAGGTTGATATTTCAATACTTGCTGGAATAATATTATCATTAATCATACTGTATATATATGTATTCGCTGTTGTAAAGAATGATATATCAATTGTCGAAGTAAATGTCCTTGATAAAATAGTTGGATTACGAATACTATATATTATACCCCCTGTAACCGTACTTACGGCTGGTGTATAGTTAACTGTAATTTTCCTTGTAGATCCAACATAATCTGTGATTGTTCCTGTTGATATGGTTCCATTTTGATCAATTGTAATTATCCAACCATTATAATAATCATCAACAGTACTAGATGTAGGGCTAAGTATGTCTACTGTAGCGTTATTACTTGAATCATATTGGAATGTCCCCCAAGCATCTCCTGCAGTTAATGTATATTGGACGTAATTTGCAACTAAAGTATTGGTCATGGACGAAGATGTCACTGCCTCCTTAAGTCCCCCATTATAAGCAATAATTATTTTCTTATATACTGTACCAGTTGTTTCAATAATCCAACCATTGTAGTAATCATTTTGACTACTTTTATTAGAGGTTAAGAATATGGAGTTTGTTGTACCATTTGTTGTTATAGTTCTACTAGGTGTTAGACGTAATCCTGAATATTCTGTTATGACCCCTTGTTTCACAGTACTATTAACTATAAGGCCATTATCAACTGTAATTCCCCAACCATTATAGTAGTCTTTCCAATCGCTTGCAGTAGAAGGGAGTGCTATATCTCTACGAGGTGATCCTGCCGGAAGCATTGTTACAGGTAGATTGCCTTCCCCTTGTGTACCGGCATTAATCATTGTTCCACCTGTTGGTGACCAAGTTAATCGATATGTTGTTAATGATGTTATATCTAGATATACTGTAGAAGATAAAATTGCCGTCCTATTAGTCCCTCCACTATATTCTTTAATTATCCTTTTATAGGTGGGGTTGACTGTATTGATGATCCAATATTTATAATAATCCGCTACGGTACTCTCTTTTGATTGTAGATTTATTTTATCTCCAGGGTAAGTTGTTTCGTGGTCTCCATATTGTCCATCATATGGTTTAATTCTTACCCCCCCTCCACCGTCGTTATAACCGCCGTGCATGTGGGGCGTCGGGTTGTGGTCGGGGTCAGGCTCGCCGCTGCCGAAGAATCTCGCATGATCGCCCGCCCATGTACTGACAGTACCTTGTTGTAAGTTTGCATAATATGAACTACCCCCCCCACCTGTTCCTTCAGTCCCGGGTCCCCCCCCTCCTCCTCCTGAATATCCACCGCCCCCACCTCCTCCACCAATAGGGTTGGTCGTGCCGGAGAACAGCCCTCCATGGCATCCTCCTCCTCCCCCGAAACCACCATGGATCTTCCCGTACACGACTGGTCCAAGGTCTGGAGCGTTCCAATAGTGTCCGGCCGCCTGCTCATCGTCTGAGGAGCTGGCGTCGGCGTTGGTGTGGGATTGTGCAGTGGGTCCAGAAGGATCTCCTTCTCCGCCAGCCCCTCCATTAACAAATGCTTCTCCAACTGAGCCATAGACAATAGGATTTCCTCCATTGCTCGCTGGATTAAGTTGTCCATTTGTAAAGAATCCCCCCCCACCCGCGGCTCCAGACTGTCCATTACTATAACCACCTTGTCCATTTTCTCCACCCTGTCCATCATTATAATTTGTTGTGGAAGCGGTTATCTCTACTGAAGCGGTTATAACGAGGGATCCATGGGTATTATTCGTAGAAGAACTAAATACTATATTTGACCCGCTTGAAGATACGTGTGACCCCCCTCCTCTCCCTCCTTTATTATACGCTGAACCTACTGCTGTCCCTACACCGTTCGGCCCGTAATTGCCACCATATATACCCCCTCCTCCGCCACCTGGATTACCACCACCAGGACCCCCCCCTCCAAAACCCCCATTAGCTACTGTATTGGAGTGACCTTCTCCACCGTAACCCCCATTTGTAAAGGATTTGGATTCTCCATAGGGTGCTACACCATTACCTATTAATCCTGAACCACCACCACCTCCATTTGTAGTTCCCCCATTATTCCCACCACCAGTAAACGTACTACTACTATTTATTCCATCTTCACCCGACCTATGTGAGGAAGTACCTGGTGTTCCAGGATAATTGACATGTGAACCACCACCCCCTCCTGCAACAATTAATACATCACTCAAAGAAGCATTCGAATGATTTGTACCTTTGACCATAAATGTCCCTCCTCCTCCACCACTTGCAAACCAGTTTGTTGTTACCCCTGATGTATTCTTCCCATTCCCTATGGTTCCCATTTGCCCAATTAATATCATATATTTATCTCCTTTTGTTAATGTAAATGTTGCTTGTACAATCGCCCCTTGTCCGTAACCAGAATAACCTTCACGGGCACCCTTAGCAATTATTTGATAATCACCATCCCCTGGGACTGTCCAAAGTTGTATTCCTTGTGTAGTCACACTAAAATTAGAAGAATCATTCCACCAATTATTACCACTTCCATACGTCCAGATACAATTCGAGTATGTTGGACCAAATCTCCCAATTACCCCACAATTTGTGAATGTATGTGATGTAAAATTGTAACCATCATATGTTAATATGCTATTACCTCCATTACCGTGATTCGCAGTTTGAGATAAAGTCGCATCTGCTAGTGAGCGAGACCCTGAAGATTTATGTCTCCCTCCTCCTCCACCTGCTATTACTATTATAGATTCATTTGTATTATATGGAGCTCTAACTACAAATGTTCCACCACCACCGCTACCCGACCCCGGGCTGCCGTCCTGGTCGCATTCACCTGTTTGACCAACCAAAATCTTAATCACTTCCCCTGCAACTAATGTAATTACCCCCTGTATACGGACCGATCGGCCTCCTGAGTTCGTATAAGTGTTCTCCGCTTCCCTATCGCCACCAGCCCCCCCCCATGCATTAATTAGATAATCCATTGTTCTTGGAACAGTCCATTCTTGTATTCCACCTACTACATTAAAATATCGTGTATCATTCCACCAGCTTACGGAATTACCAGCGGAATATTCATCTACACACCTTTGATATGATGGACCATACCTCCACTGGATATGACAATTATAAAAAAGATGTGCTGAATAAGTATATAGTGTTGTATCTGTAATACTTCCATTTATTTCTAAATTACCACCATTTAATCCTTGAAGAGTATTTATTTCTGGTGGATATGATAAATCATATCCAGAACCATCGGATATAACATTAAATCCTGAAGGATCTCCATTCGTTCCACTTATTCTATTTGGTATTTCTCCGTCAGAATTGGATGTAATTTGAAGGATTCCACCTGATCCTACACTTTGTATAAATAATGCTTCACCAGCTTTCCCCTTATCTGGTGGAAGTTCTAATGTATACCCTGGAGATGCATTCGATGATGATGCACGGATACCGGTAAAGTTTGTCATACCATCACCGTGTACACGTATTTCTTTCCTATTTAATACATTTAGATTACCGTGTGTATCTATTCTTAATCTATCATCTGTATAAACATTACCTAAACCAGTCGTTCCAAACACTAATTCAGAACCGATGAATCTATTAGAATGTGAGTTAGAGAAAGTTTGTCCAAAAACGTTTGACCTTATAGATGCAGTATTATAATATGTATTATTATCCATGTATGCATCAAATGAAATTGAACCAATAATATCGTTATGTACTGTAGGGGTATTTCCCGAAACAATCCCCCTAGACCTTTTAAATGCAATACCACCCACATAATTATCATTTACTATGTTATTTGTATATTTCCCAGTATTCTCTTGATCAAAGATTCCTTTTATATTATTTGATTCATCGACGATAATTGCTTTTGAAGGATTAATAATTCCTTCTGTTATATTAATTAATCTTTGAACATCCGACCTTCTAATAGTTTCTTCTGTCGATCCAAACTTATCTGCTAAAGTTAATGATCCATATACCTTTATATTTTTTGGTATTCTTTCCGTATCATCGAATATTGCAGATCCTGAAGCGGCTCCAACTCTAAATGTATCAGACCCCCCCATTTATATTATTACTTTTATAGTATATTATTTTATTAAAAATAATACGATAAAAATGAAAGATAATAATAAATTATAGATAATAAAAAATTATAGAAATATCTTAATGTTTTTTAAATGATTCCTTTTGTGTATAATACACAGATAAAGCATAAAAGATGAACCCCATTAATAGATGGACTTTATGTGAAGGACACTTAATATCCATACCAATAAAATTATTTATTGCATCCATTACTTTACAGTGAGATGAATGAGGGAATAATCCCCAGAATAAAGCATTGAGAATTAAGAAACCAAGTATCAAGTTTTCCTTAAAGTTATCCATTTATTATATTATAATATATTATAATATTTATGGATATCGAAGAAGAAAAAATAAATGAAATAAATAAACGATTTTATTATTTATTAGGGATATTATTATTATTATCGATAATTTTAACTTTCTATAGTATTAGGGGAAAGACTACTTTTATAAATATTTCATATGATAGCCTCTTAAAGAAAGTAAAAATGGAAAAAATCGCGAAAAATATATTAAAGAAATAATTATATAGTATAGTAAAAAATGGAAGGGGAAAACTATATGAATTTTGATATTGTTGTAAGCAAACTTAGAAGTTTCTTTAAGGATGTTAAGGGCTTTAGAGAGGTACATACTCAAAACAAGAAGAGTATTCTAGCAGCGTGTGAAGACCCCACTACAATCGCAACTTATAATTATGAAGGTCAGATCTGGCCTCTACCTCAGACGGGGCAAATGTGGTTAGAACACTATCTTTTAGAGCATCCTGAAGAAAATGGATTCTTTTGTTTATCTACATCGTACCGTAATGAGCCTGACCCTATCCCTGGCCGTCATGATCGTATTTTCCCAATGTTTGAATTTGAAATTAAGGGGGGCATGGATGAACTTCGTAAAGTTGAAGGTGAACTACTTGATTATTTAGGTTTTAAGCGTGGAGAAGATGGTGGATTCCCTACGGGAGATTATGATAAGGTCTGTGAGGAATATGGCGGTGTTAGTGAACTAGAAAATGAACACGAAGAGAGACTTGAAAAGGATCATGGTCCAATTTTCTTTTTAGAGAACTTCCCTGAGAGAACATCCCCTTTTTGGAATATGAGGCTTCAAGAGAATAAGACACATTCAAATAAGATTGATGTTATTATGCACGGGATAGAAACGATTGGTTCCGCGGAAAGGAGTACTAATCCACAGGCGATGAGAGATAAGTTTTATACTATTTCTGATGGTGGATATGCAAACCTTTTATTTGCCCAGTTTGGGAAGGATAGAGTAGAAAAGGAATTAGATGATTTTCTTAAAAAAGATTTCTTTGAGAGATCGGGGGGAGGTATTGGTGTTACTAGAATGATACGTGCTATGAAGTTATCAAATCTACTCTAATTTATTCTGGTTCTGGTTCTGGTTCTGGTTCGTGACTCCCTTTATTAATTTTTTCTTTCGGTATGTAATATTCTTTTCCATTTTTATCAACTACATGAATTAGTTTCTTTGTTTGTTTTGTATTTTGCAGGATATTCCCTTCAATGATTTCTTCTCCTTTCATCCAATTAATGGTATCCCCTTTAAGGAATGAAAACTGTGTCTCTTTCTTATCTTTCTTCTCTTTCTTATCTTTCTTCTCTTTCTTATCTTTCTTATCTTTCTTATCTTTCTTATCTTTCTTATCTTTCTTATCAATCTTTAGATATTTCATCCATTCTTGAGTTAATCGTATTTCTTTTGAATCTTTAGTGGCATCTTCTATTATTGGACCATATTTTTCTTGTTCTTTTTTTTTCCATGGTTTCGTATTAGTGGTACCGGGTATATACCTTAATGAAGAGAATAAACCCTTAAGACCTCCATCCCATTTTGTCTTAAAGTTTACGGATAGTCCTTCATATGTTGTCTTACTCATTCTTCCATTATTTTCTTTGAAATATTCTAATATAATATTAATTAATTCTGTTTTATTCTTCTTTTTCTTAATAGTTGTATCGAGATCTTCTTCATTCTCAAAGTTGATAGTAACAATTGGATCTTTTATTTTGAGATAGGGGTTAAATGTATCAATTAGTTCAGTAATCTCTTTATATTCTTGATTTAGTTGAATTACTGTTTGAACATATTCTTTTCTTAATTGTTCTTTGGTTGTTTCATTAGTATCATTATTATTAAGTATAGCAAGAGTATTTCTACATTGTTTCGTTTTTTCTAGACGACTTTTATAAAAGGTGTGAATGTGTTCTTTCTTATGTTCAATATTAATTTGATAGAATTGGCTTGTAATTTCGTTTATTTTTTCTTTGATAGCGACTTCTCTTATTGTATTTTCTTTTAATTTATCAGTTAAATGAATATAATTATTTATTGTTTCTAAATTAATTCCTGTTTCAAGTTTTTCTTGTAATGATACGATATCTTTTTGATAATGTAGATATTTTGGGAACTGTATTTTAATTTTAATCCCACATTCACCTTTTTCATTTTTATCCCCACAACTTAGAGTAATTTCGTCATATTTTTCGGTAAATTCCTTCTTTTCAGGGCAATTATTACAAGAAATAAAATTATCCTTCGTGGATAAGAATTTAACCTTTTGATCATAGAAGAGTCCAATACTTTCTAAATATTCTTCGGGGAGTGTTTGATCTTTTAACATCTTTATATAATTATTATATTTATATTAATATCAAATTTTTTATTTATGATCAAAGGAATTTTTATTACTGATCAAGGATTCCTTTTAATTTATTAATTTGAGATTCTAATTTCTTTCTTTTCATTTCTTTATTTTCTTTTCGTTTGTATAGAAAAAAGAATCCAGTTATAATTATAACTAATCCAATCATATTAAATAATGATTGATAATTAAAAGGTGTATTATCTATCTTGGGTGGAGATAAATCTTTGGGTTTTGTTAATTTAGTAGGTGGATTTAATTTAGTATTGTCCTTGAAAAACTGATCTATATCAACAAGTTTAGGTTTCATTCACTTATCTACAAATACATAATAAGATTAAATATTAAACAAAATAAAAAAAGATTTAATTAAACAAAGTCATCATTGCGAATACATAAATATAAATATACGATAAGAGAAATAGATAATGTAAGTAACCAGAAAGGCAATATCGTTTTATCTTGGCCTGTCCCGAATTCCTTAAATTCACCTTTATCATCGAAACAAATAGAGGGTTTGTAATAATAAACAATAACATTAATACAAATAAAGAATATAAGGGTTGTTTTTAGTTTTGAATCAATCTCAAACATTTATATATAATAATATTTTATTATTTAATAATCATCTATAATCGTCCATTCCTTTAACCGTAAATCATCATTTAATTGAATATATAGTTTTGAATTGTCGTTTATTAAAAAGAAAAGATCTTTATTTTCTTCTAGATAGTAGCGAAGTCCACCAAGTACTGTTTTAATAAAATTAATTAATGTTTTTTTCTTTTGATTATTCATTACTAGAACTTCCTTTGACCTGTTTTGTAAGATGAAGTTTAATTCTGAAAACTCTAATCTATTATATTCTTCTAATATTTCTTTAATCATTTGATTTACGATAGTAATCCCTTCTTCTTTTGAAATATTCCATTTATAATTTTTTCGGGGCATTCTTTATTTCCTTATTTATATTTTAATGTTTCAATTATTTTCAACAAAAAAATAATTCGGTATAATTTTTATATTATATAATAGTTTATAGTTACATATACATATGTTCAGGTGGTGCCCCGATATCACCTTTTGATGATATAAGTATGTCAATAATATCTTTTGTAATGTGTAGGGGTAATTTAAAATCCGGAATAGTAAATGTAAATGGAATTATATTATTATCATCCATACTCTTATTACTATTATTATTTGATAAATGATAAATATTTACTTTCGATATGATTGTTTCAAGACAACGTTTTAGATTTCGTACCCCTTCTTCTTTTGATGTATGTTTTTCTATTATATAGAGTAATGATTCATCTGTAAATACAATATCCTTCTGGTCAAATAAGAAGGTATCCATTAATTCAGGGAGGATATAGTAATTACATATCATAATCTTATCATTCGGTTTAAAACCTTTGGTATTAATTACATACATTCTATCTTTAAGAATACGGTCTATTTTTGTTTCATCATTAAATGAAAATATGAAGAGTGTTTTTGATAAATCAATATGAATACCTGGAAAGTAGTTATCTTGAAATAAATTATTCTGAGATGGATCCGTTAAATGCGTTAGTAAATGAACTATTTCCTCACCCTTATGTGTTTCACTTACCTTATCCAATTCGTCAAAATAGATAATAGGATTCATACATTTAGATTCAATCAATATATCAATAATTCTTCCCCAATGAGAACCTTCATAAGTATAAGAGTGTCCATCAAAGAATGAAGAATCAGATGCCCCACCAAGTGCAATAAATGCGAAAGGACGATTAATCGCTTTTGCAATTCCTTCTTTAACAAGCGTTGTTTTACCATTTCCCATTGGTCCTTGAAGAGCGAGTACATTCCCTTGTGAAGATGGATTTTTGATCCATTTTCCAATTACTTGGAGAATATGCATTTTTGCATCTTTATGTCCATAAATTGATTTATCGAGTGATTGATATATATTATGTAAGAGTTCTTGTTTTTCTTCCTTTGTATTTTCATTATTTATCTCTAAACGATTGTATATACCAAATGGTATCTTAATAAGTCCATTAATCCACTTATCCATTTTACAGTATTCTCCGGTTGAAACATCCATTTCAGATAATTTATTGATATTTTCAATTGCGATTGATTTTGTACGGATATCCATATTTGAATTAAGTATTTTAAATCGTAAAGGGATATTTGATTTATTTATTGTTTTAATTTCATTTAGATCTTCTAGATGTTTTTCTTTTTCATTGACTTCTAAATTACTAAAATATTCCAGTTCTTCGTTATCATCAAGGTCGTTTTCAATTAGTTCTATAAATTCATTATCATATTCATCATATTCTTCTTCTTCTTCTTCTTCTGTTTCTTCCTCTTCTTCTTCTGAAGGAGAACCAATACTAGACAATATTTCGATATCTATACTTGATTCTATATCATCTTCATCGGATGGTTCTTGAAATGTATCGCTTGTAAAGGATTCATCGTCGGATGAATCTTCAAGGGAAGTATCGATATCATTTATATTCATTCCAATACTACCTTCATCAATAAAATGATTGAATGGATTTGTGGGGGCTTTTTTCTTTTTTAATTTCTTTTTAGGATTTTTGGTTAACATATTCATGAGTAAATAAGGTATAATTAAATCGATAATATTATTACCTTTTTTTTTTCGTTATCCTTTTTACGGGTTGTGCTTTCTTTTGAGGAGACCCTCTAAGCCTTGATAATTCTTTTTGAAACATATCATTATCAAAATCATTCTCAATATCAGAATCATCAATTAAATCAAGAAGGTTTCCTTTTTTATCAAATTGTTCGAAATGTATTTCTTCTTCATTCTTATCTTTCCTTTCCTTTTTATCTTTCCTTTCTTCATCGTGTTTCCGTTGTTTTGACCTCGTAATCATAGAATGCTGATTATTATTCCCATTATTCATTTGGATACTTTTAATTATATATTTTTATATATATATATTTTCAAATTTAATTTCGTTTAAAATTTGATTATTTTTTATTTAAAAAAAAAGATAATATATATATAGATATATGGATAAAGAATATATTGAACCCGAAACAAGTAATGTTACTGGTGTTCAATTTAGTATTTTGGGACCAAAGGAAATTAAATGTCGTTCTGTTGTAGAGATATCAAAACATGAGACTTATGAAAAAGATGTACCTGTTATAAAGGGTTTATTTGATCCAAGAATGGGGACAACAGAAATGGGTAAATATTGTGGGACTTGTGGTCAGAATAATATAAATTGTCCTGGACATTTTGGACATATTGAACTAGCAAGACCTGTATACCATTGGCAATTTATTTCCTATGTTCTCAAGATATTAAAATGTACTTGCCTACAATGTTCTAAATTATTAGTTAACAAAAATTCTTCTCAGATTAAAGATTTATTAAAGAAACCAAATAAGGTAAGGTGGAATGAGATTTATAATTTATCTCAAAAAATTAACCGTTGCGGTCAAGATACAGATGATGGTTGTGGTGCTAAAAAACCCGATAAATTAAAATTAGATGGAATGGATGGTATTAGTGCAATATGGAATATTGATTCTGTAAAGGCTCAACATTTATCAATTGAAAGAGTAAAGGAAATTTTAGAAAGGATCACAGATGAGGATGTTAATATACTTGGTTTTTCTGATACTTGGTGTCGTCCCGATTGGTTGATTTGTTCGGTATTCTCCATACCACCACCTTCAGTTAGACCCTCTGTTAAACAAGATGATTCCCAAAGGATGGATGATGATTTAACACATAAGTTATGTGATATTATTAAGTGTAATAATACACTAAAGCACAAAATAGAAACAAATAGCCGTAAGGAAGTGATTGATGATTGGACGAAGGTACTACAATATCATATTGCTACAATGGTTGATAATGAATTACCTGGTATTGCTCAAGCAGTCCATCGTTCGGGACGTGCTTTAAAAGCAATCCGTCAAAGATTAAAAGGTAAGGATGGGAGAATAAGAAATAATCTAATGGGGAAACGAGTGGATTATTCAGCAAGAAGTGTTATTACTCCTGATCCAAATATAGAACTTGATGAATTGGGGGTACCCGAATCTATTGCGAAAAACCTTACTTATCCTGAGGTTGTCAGTATCTATAATAAAGACAAATTAAATTTATTCCTTCAAAATGGAATTGATACATATCCAAGTATTAAATCAATTAAGAAGACAGATGGAACTATTATTACACTTACAAAAAGGAATATTAATGATATTGAACTAAAAAATGGTGATATAGTACATAGACATCTTATTAATGGTGATTATGTATTATTTAACAGACAGCCTTCCCTCCATAAAATGAGTATGATGGGACACCGTGTCCGAGTTATGAAGGGCAATACATTCCGATTAAATGTAAGTGTTACTCCTCCTTATAATGCTGATTTTGATGGAGATGAAATGAATATGCACGCACCACAATCCATTGCAACTGTTGCTGAATTAATGAATATCTCATCCGTGAAATATCAAATCATTTCTCCAAGGGAAAATAAACCAATCATAACAATTGTTCAAGATACACTCCTTGGTATTAATAAGTTAACAAAAGGTGAAAAAATTAAATGTATTGGTCTAGGTGTTGATAATTATCACTTTTCAAACAATACAAATATATATCCTGTAAAGAAATCATCGGAGAAGGTATCTACAAATATCGTTGAAACATCGATGTTCACTAAAAATCAGGTTATGAATCTGATTTGTACACTAAGTACATTTAAGACTAATAATGGAAAACTACCTGAATCAACTATGAATATAAATGTATATGGTGAAGATGTTGAACTTTGGTCAGGTAAGTCTATTCTATCCTATATCATACCAAAAAATATTAATATATCAATGAATAATGCATTATATGATAATATACCCGATGATGAATTAAATAAAATTATTATTGAGAATGGAATAATATTATCAGGTGGTCTTGATAAAGGAATATTTACAAAAACATCAAAAGGTCTTATCCATACAATATATAATGATCTAGGTCCTGAAGCTACAAAAGACTTTATTGATGACCTACAAAAGATTACAACATATTTCTTAACCATTGAAGGATTCAGTGTAGGTATTGGTGATATGGTAGCAGATGAAAAAACATATGAAAAAATTAAAGGTGTAATTAGTGATAACAAACTTAAAATTGAGGAAATAATGCAAGAATTTCATCTAAATATTTTTGAAAACTTCTCAGGAAAATCAAATAAAGAATATTTTGAAGGAAAGGTAAATAATCTCTTAAATAAAACATTAACACAAACGGGAAATATAGGTCTTGAGAATCTAGATCAAAAAAATAGAGTTACAAATATGGTTAATTGCGGTTCAAAGGGTAAATCAACAAATATTGCTCAAATCGTTGCGTGTCTTGGACAACAAAATGTTGAGAGCAAAAGAATCCCATATGGTTATCAGGACCGTACATTACCCCATTACAATAAATATGATGATTCATCCGAAGCAAGAGGGTTTGTAGAGAACTCGTTTATATCCGGACAAACCCCTCAAGAATACTTCTTTCATGCAATGGGGGGGAGAGAAGGTTTGATTGATACAGCAGTTAAGACTTCAGAAACAGGTTATATTCAAAGAAAACTTATGAAATCAATGGAAGACCTTTGTGTTGATTATGATGTATCTGTCAGAAATAGTTCTGGTTGTATTATTCAATTTGTATATGGTGAAGATGGTATGGATTCTTGTGCTGTTGAAGAACAATCATTATTAATTATGAATATGAACACTGATAAAATATGTAAAACATTCTTATTTGATGATAAAACAAACTGGAATAAAATCTTAACAAAAGAGATTGTAAGTAAATTAGAAAAAGACATACAACAAGAAATGGAAGAATCGTTTTATGAAATATTAAACCACAAACACTTCTTATTTACAGAATTATTTAAGAATAAAGGGGTCACAAATAAAGTTACATTCCCCGTACATATTCAAAGAATAACTACAAATATCTGTTTGAAGAAAAATAAATTATCAGATATTTCACCCTCCGAAATACTCAACAATAATTATATACTCAAAGAGCAACTCAAGGTAAATGAATCATTTAAAAATAATAAATTGATTCAAATACTCATCGATATTCACCTTCATCCCAAGATACTTATTTCAAAATACAAAATACAATCAGAAGAATATTATAAGATAATAGCTACCATTAAAGAGACCTATGAAAAATCCCGAATTAGTCCCGGAGAAATGGTGGGGGCAATTGCCGCTCAAAGTATTGGTGAACCAGCCACCCAAATGACACTAAACACATTCCATTATGCTGGTGTAAGTGCAAAGTCGAATGTGACACGAGGTATTCCTCGTCTAAGGGAATTACTAGGTGTAACTAAGAATCTAAAGGCTCCCTCTACAATTATAAGATTAAATGATCGGTTCGGAAAATATCAAAATAAATCTCAATATGCAAAGAATAAACTTGAATATACGGTCCTTAAAGATATAGTCACTAAAAATCAAATCTATTATGACCCTAAAAATAGCTTTATTGATTCTGATATTGAAGAAGATAAAGGTATGCTAGAAATATATAAAGAATTCCTACGTTTTGAAAAAGGAGAAGACTTCAATTATGAAGAAAAATGCCCGTGGATAATACGTTTCACCTTTAATAAGGAATTAATGATGGATAAAGGAATAGTTATGGAAGATGTATACCTTGCTCTAATGAATTATGATACAGATAAACTTGATTTTATATATTCCGATGATAATTCAAGTGAATTAATTGGACGTATCTCAATTAAAGCAGAAGTACAAGGTAAAGTTGATGAACAACTAAATGGATTATCAGATCAGAGTGATGTACTCTCCATCTTTAGAAATATTCAAGAAGATATACTCTCAAATGTTGTTATTAAGGGAATTAAGAATATTACGAATATAGTTATGAGTGAACAAGATATTAATATTTATAAAGAAAATGAAATTATTCAGGATAAGACATGGATCCTTGAAACTGATGGGGTAAATCTATTGGATGTATTCAATTCTTCCTATGTTGACTTTGTCAACACTTATTCAAATGATATTATAGAAGTATATGACTGTTTAGGAATTGAAGCTGCGAGACAATTACTCATTGAACAAATTACCGAAGTCATTGAATATGAAGGATCCTATATTAATGATAGACATATTGAACTACTGTGTGATATCATGACAAATAAAGGAATACTTACAGCTATTAACCGTCAAGGGATTAATAGAGGGGATATCGGACCACTTGCAAAATGTTCCTTTGAAGATACAACAGATCAACTTATTAAAGCAGGTCTATTCGGAGAAAAAGATAAACTTAATGGTGTATCGAGTAATATAATGATGGGGCAAATTATTAATGCTGGAACAGGTCTTTGTGACATATACCTAGACGAAAAGAAAATGATAGAAGAAATGAAAGATATTTCATTTACAAAAGAAGATTTCACAGAAGTAACACATAGAAATATTAATGATTTACTCAAAGAACATCAACTAGATGAAGAAGTAGATGATTACTGTGAAGAAGATAATTTTGAGTTTTCAGTGTAAAATAACTTAATTCCGCATTATAAATAATTTATTCCGTAGTGATTGTACAGTCTTCTAAATGATTCATATCTGGATGATATATATTTCTTGTTCGATTCACCTTATTACATATTCCTTCATTATAATCGTTGGTGTAACTAAACATTTTTGATTCAGAACCACCACCCTTAAATATATCTTCTTTATTTTCTATTCCTTGGATATAATTATTTTGTTCTTCAATAAAATTATCTGTATTATCATCTTTTGTTAATAGATCTTCCATAACAAAATCTATTGTATTAGATTTCCCTTCGTCATTCAGTATGTTATTAATCAATTGTTTCTTACGCTGTTCCTCTTCTACTAATCTCCTTTGAAGAAGTGCTTCTTCGTTCTTTTTAATTTCTACTTTATCTACTCTATAAATCTTCTTAAGGATACCCTTAATATAAGAGATTGGATCATTCTTGCGACGTAATATTTCTAAAGAAATATAATATGATAATAACCTCTGTCTTGTTTCACAATATATTAAAATAATAGTTATATCCATAGTACTAATACCATCTATATTACTATTCATTATTGGTTTATATTCATCATACAAATATAATAATGCCCCTTTATCCCTTAAATCACAACTTGTACAACTATCAAAACTAATACGGTTTAATAATGTATCCATAAATGTTTTAGGTTTCTTAGTACAAGCTAATAATCGCGTATGAATTGCGGACTTTAATGTATCTTTCACTTTTGGATTCTGCATTAAAGTATGTATATTTTTTAATAAGACTTCCTTATCAATTACTAATCCAAGTCTCTCAATTTCACTATCTACTTTATATTCAAAACCAGGATCCAATAGCTCCATACCAAGACATACATTAAACCAATTCACATCATTAATTACGAAATTACTATTATTAAGGACTATATCCTTAGAATCATCTTTATCAACATCTTCCTCCATTTTAAAATGTGTAAGTAATTTCTGATGTTCAGAATATCCTGGTAATCCTAGGAGATCAACTTTTTCTTCTTCAGCCTTCTTGGCCGCTTCCTCTTCTTCAGCAGCCCTAGCAGCTTCCTCTTCTTCAGCCTTCTTGACCGCTTCCTCTTCTTCAGCCTTCTTGGCCGCTTCCTCTTCTTCAGCCTTCTTGGCCGCTTCCTCTTCTTCAGCCTTCTTGGCCGCTTCCTCTTC
>MDTC01022151.1_pt1 | contig 41226 bp, 23 predicted proteins | sample 811181 | NCBI WGS metagenome assembly MDTC01 (sample SAMN05326644, study PRJNA326480) | marine metagenome | isolation source: seawater | place: Pacific Ocean: North | collected 2011
TTAAATTATACGGTGTAGCGTAAGTCGGAGGCGGTTGACCTGTATCCTCCTACTCTAGCTTCGTCATATCAACGGAAGGCAGTAATTCCCTAACAAGCGAAAACACTTACCCTGTGGTTGCTTTTTCTCAGAGCCACAATCCTTCAAAACCTATCGTATGTTTCTTCACGCGAGCATACCACACCACCGGCCACGAGCATTACCTCGGCTGGATCTTGGATTTTTTTAGAGCTCGTTATATAGCCTATTTGTTTTCTAGTAGTGCCTGGCGTAGTTTTTTAGAACCACCAACTCTAACATTGATGATGCCATTGTAGTATTCGTCTGTTTCTAATACTCGCCTGTCAAACTGTTCTCGTGCTTCAATGTAACTCATCTCTGCTCTGCTTTTGCAGTAGTAAAGTATTTCACGAGTAAAGTTTTTTTCGCCTAGTTGTTTTACATCTTCGTTCAGTCTATCTGAACTTCCCCAGTATTCACGCCAATCGCTTTCTTTGTAGCCTCGGCGTTTGTTCTTTTTGCCTTTTAATGGTGGCTTTGTAGTTTTGAACCTTGCTAGTTTTTTGCCTACGTACTTTTGTTTTGTCTTTTTGTTTGTAATCAGATATACAAAGCCTTCGTATTCGTCAGGTATTGTTTCAACCTTCTTGCCTTTGTATGTCCAACTCATACACTATATAAGTGGGTGCTTTCTTCTGCCTTGCCATTTTTGATCTTTGCGAAATCCTTCTAATACTTCATTGTAATGATCCATGATTTCGTCTTGTCTTGCCTTTGATAGTCTCATTAATTCTCTAAGTTCACGTCTTGCTGTGCGGCTAGTATTTTTACTTGGCCGTGTTTCAAACTCCTCACTAGCTTTGAGGTAGTCCATAACTTTTTGCATTAACAAGTCGTGTGTATCGTCTGTCATTCTATAATGTCAATATCGTTCTCATAGTTAGTAAAGCCATTTTCTTTAACAACTTTCATAACATGATTGACTCTACCAACAAGTTCGTCTTTGTGAGAGATTAGGAATACATTCTTCTGTCTTTCTCTGCCCATCTTCTTGAGCACAGCTAAACTATTTTCAACACCAGCAGTGTCCATACCAGAGTCAATTAACTCATCGATAAACAATAAGTTGATGCCTTGGTATAATGATTCCCATACATCTCTAAATGACCAACTCATGCCTAGTATTAGCCTGTTGCGTTCGCCTCTTGATAAGTTGTCAAAATCTAAGTCCTGTCCTAGTTGAGTAATCTCAACAGACAAGTCGTTTAAGAACTTGACCTGATGAGGTAAGCCTAGTTTGTCTAAATAATATGTTAGCCTGTTATTCAAGTACGCCAAGTTCTGATCAATTATTTTTTTACGTATAAAACTATCTTTGTTGGTCAGAAGTTTAAGGAGAAACTCTTGGTGTTCTTTCAAATTTGTTAATGTGTTTACATCATTCCAATCAATTTCTTGCAATGCTGTTGTTTTTAAGTCGTCAATCTGTGCCTGATAAGGATCTTCTTCTTGCTTTTTACTTATCAGTGTTTTGTTAAGATTATCTACGTTGTTTCTATGTTCGTATGCTTCTTTTGCACTTTCATAAAATGTATTAGGACGTCCGTTTATGTGTCCTATTTCATCAAGAAAGCCCATGGTTGCTTCTAATTTATCAGCAACCTCAGTTTGATATGCAAGTGCATCAGTTAATTCTTTTTGTTTGCGTGTTTCAATTTCTTTTTTCTTGTCTGCATGAAGTTCTTGACCGCAAGTATAACAAATAGCGTCATCTAAATCTGTAATATCCTTTTCTGCCTTGTCAACACTCTTAGTTGCCCTCAACAATGCTGCTTCAAGTGTTGCTTTTTCTTTGTTAAGGCTAGTAAGACGATTATTTAGTTCTGTCCAGTTGGTTAAATTGTCGTGTGCTTCTAATTCTGCATCAATGTCTAGTTTTTCAAGCTCTTCGATTGAAGTTTGTAATTTTTCAATGTCTTGTTTTTGTTTTGCAAGCCATGCACGTTGTCTACCAGCCAGTGTTTCAATGCTTTGTTCAATTTTTTTGTTGCTTGCCTCTATAGCATTGATCTTTAATGTTTCTTCTGTAATAAAATCTTTAGTTTGTTTGACTTTTTCTTTGAGTAAGTCTGCTTTTTCTGTAAGGATGGTGATTCCAAGTAGCTGTTCTATAATAGCACGTTGGTCATTTGTTCTCATACTCAAGAAAGGTTCGGTATATGTGTTCAATGCAATGATATGTTTGAACATATCGTGACTCATACCTAGTAATTCTGCAATAGATTTTTGTGTTTCTCTACTATCACCTTGTGATTCATCAATGTTTGCATCAACTTGTTCGTGATTGTTGATATAAAACTTGAGAACGTTAGGTGATCTACCACGTTCAATACGATAACTATTACCTTCTTTGTCAAAATTAAGTGTGACCAACATCCCCTTACTGTTTGTCTTATTGATAAGATTGTTCCGCTTGATGTTGGTCAGTGCTTGGCCGTACAAGGCATAGGACAATGCATTAATAATTGTTGTCTTACCTGTTCCGTTTCGTGATCCAGTGTCGTCACCTCCTTGGTCTAAGTTTTCACCAAGCACTAGAGTAAGCTGTTCTTTGTTAAAGTCAACAGCCTGGGTAACATTACCCACACTCATAAAGTTTTTTACCGTTAAGTCTCTAATTTTTATCATACTAGTTCGTTATAAATGTCCAAAAGCAGCTTTTTATCAAAGCTGTCTGTGTCAATGCTTTGTATTTCTTTGCTAACAATTTGATCGACACTCTCAAATTGCGTTATATCCAAGTCTGTATTAATTTCTTCTAGTTGTTTCTGTGGAATCAATGTAATTTCTCTACAACCAAAGCGTTCCATAAAGGTTTCTTTAATAAAACTTGCTTCTTCGTAGCTAATATCAATATCTAAGTTCACTCTCAAGTACATGTTTTGCTTGATAAGTGTTTCTTGCTCATCAATCAGTTGTGATAACTTGACTGTACGGTACTTGGGACAGTCTGGCCAGTTGATATACTCTGGTTCTGCATTGTTCTCACGATCCAATATCATCATACCACGGTCGTCATCCCAAGCATCTGCATAGTTGTGTGGGAAAGCATTACCGATGTAGTGGATCTTACCCTGCTTCTGCCGCTTGTGGAAGTGTCCGCTGAACACATACTCTTGATTCTTGAAGTGTTCCGACTTTAGTTCACCGTGGTCTGGCATTTGTACCATTGCATTCATATAGAAGCTGGGCAGTTCAAAGTGCCCAAACAAGTATTTGGCTTGTAATTTCTCAATTCTACGCCATTCGTCACCTACTAACCACGGAACAAGTGCTACATCTTCAATCACCTGTATCTCATCTACCACTGTAATACCTGGAATGTGTTTTGCAAACTCAGTTGACTTCACATCTCGCTTGTCTTTGTAGTATAAGTCGTGGTTACCTGCAAACATATAGAACTGTTCAAAGGCATTGCCTAGTTTTTCTAACAACCTGATGGTTGTATCCATAGTTGTGAGGTTCAAACTGTTTCTGTTATGATGCCAATCACCACAAAAGAGTCCTGTTTCACAGTTATTAGCTTTGGCTTGCTCGATATACCAATCAATATATGCTTCGCAGTCCTGATTATGAACCCGTGAGTTACCCTTCATACCCAAATGTATGTCAGTAAACACTGCTGCTTTCTTAAACAAATGATTTCTCCGTATTGAACTATACTATAACAAGAAAAACAAACAAAATCAACCTGATTTTTGTTCTTCTTGTCTCTTAAGTGCTGCTTCCCACTCGCCTTGATGTAGTCTTGTGTAACTTGGACTATAATCGTTCATTTCAAGTATGTCATCACGTATGTTTTGATTACGTTTTTCTAAATTAATGACCCGCACAAAGCTATTAGTAACAGCAGCGGTATAATAAGCAAAAGGATTGTTGGATTTACTCTCATCAAATTGTAGTCCTATCTGTGCTAATTGTAATATTGCTTGGCCTTTCATCTCATCTTTGTAGGTATAACCACGCACATTGCCTCTAGTGGCATATCTGTCTACTAGTTTGAGCCACATCATAGCAAGTTTATTTGTTGCTTTACCATGTTCTTTACTAAAATGTCCATTCTCCATTCCACCCGTCCAATGTGACTTGCCTACACAAATTAAATTGTCATCATCATCAAATTTATAGTGCTGAAATGGTGGAAAGTTAAGTTTTGTTTTGTGATCTGCTATCGTTTTTGGATTTTTCTTACGTCCTGGCTCATCTGGTATATGATCAAACATCATAACTCTAAAAATTAAGTCAGTTTTGTTTATGGTTTTATAATCTACTTCAAATTCTGCTAACTTAACCTTTTTTCCTTCAGCTTTGGCAGCGTCATAAGCTCTTGTGCCTTGCTTTTTTGCTTTGTTTCTTTTTGCTTCTGCTATTGTTCGTATATTAATTTTTTCAATTTGTGGTAAAATGATATCATAGTCTGCATATTCTGGTTCTATGTAACTACAAAATGTTGCTTTTGATTTGTGTATCTCAGCAAGCATATCTTTGTTGTTCAAATAATTTACTTTTCTTGCCAATTTAGACTCCTTTTGTATAATAATAAACTATGCACTTAATTTTGTCAACTAAATAATGTATAGGAGAAATCAATGGCGGATACCTTTCAAACACAACCTGCAAGTCTTGGTAGCGAACAATCACAGTTTAGTACAAATGGCAAGTATGCAAAGCAATCTATGAGTGATCTCACAGGTTCTAATTCAAGATTATTGATGAGCAAACACCGTTCTAAAAACATACCTGCTGGTGCTGAGCCTATAAAACGCAATGCTCAGATTGCATCAATGGCACCTTTGAACCCAGATTTAGGTGATGATTGGCGTGTAAAACTAAGTGTACCCGATCTTGCCACGTTTAGATCTAGTCCGTTACTAACTCCTTTAGCTGACACTGGTTACAATGTGGTCTTTCCTATAGTGCCTACTATTGCTGTTCAATATACTGCACAATATGATAGCATTGCCCCAACACATACTAATTATACTTATCCTCAATACATCAATAGTGCAGTAAATGAGATTGCCATTACAGGAGAATTTCCTGTTCAAAGTGAAGAAGAAGGAAGGTATTGGTTAGCAACTACACATTTCTTTAGAAGCGTTACAAAAATGTTCTACGGTGATAGTAGTAATAAAGGTGCACCACCCCCATTATGTAAATTAAATGGGTATGGTGACTTTGTTCTTAAGAACGTACCGGTTGTAGTAACAAGTTTTGTGAGCGATTTGCCAAACAATGTTGATTATATTAGAGTTCCTGTAGAAGCTAACCAGGATATTGGCAGTTACGCACCTCAATATCAAATGGTTCCTACCAACAGTACAATAGCAATTACTGTTCGCCCAACATACAGCAGAGGCAGAATATCTGAATTTAGTCTTGATAAGTTTGTAAATGGCGATTTAACTGATAAAGGATTTATTTAATGGCAAACTACGTCAAAACAAGTCCATACTCTACTACAACAGTTACCGAAAGTGGAGAATTAGATATATTAAAGATACGTCCAGTACCAGCTGACGATGATGATTTCTTATATGAAATAGAACCGCAGTATAATTTTCGTCCAGACTTACTAGCATTTGACTTGTATGGCACTCCAAAGCTATGGTGGGTGTTTGCACAACGTAATATGGATGTTTTGAAAGACCCTGTGTTTGATATGAAAGCAGGAATAAAAATATTCTTGCCAAAACAGAGTGCATTACAGAAAACTTTAGGCATCTAATGACTATTAAACCTAACATGTTGCATCAATTTGCAAGTTTCAACAATGTCTTTACCTTATCAGTATTGACTGTTGACGAAGTAAATATGCCTGATGAAACATATAGAGTTGGAGAACCTTTGCTGCAAATTTTACGCAGTGGTGGCGGAGCTGAAAATAAAGTCACAACTGCATATGAAGACGCTATAGGTAAACAACTTGAGTACTTTATTGACGATGTGTCAATAGAAGGCTTAATGGTACCTAATAGTAAAACTAGAACAACCAACGCTACTTACATTGAATTTACTGTTACAGAACCATACAGTATGGGTTTGTTCCTACAAACCTTACAAATAGCAGCAACCACAGCTGGATATACAAACTATTTGCAAGCACCATTCCTACTTACAGTTGAATTTGTTGGGTACGATGACGATGGAGATTTGTTAGTTGTAGAAGATGGACGCACACTTAAAAGAATGTTCCCATTAAAATTTACAAATGTTGAATTTAACGTTAACGAAAAAGGAAGTGTGTATTCAGTTGAATGTATTCCGTGGAACGAACAAGCATTTTTAGATGATGTTGAACAAACAAAAACAGATTTAGCACTAAAAGGTAAAAGTGTTGTTGAAATTTTGCAAAATGGTGAGCAAAGTTTAACAACAATTATGAATGGACGCTTCGAAGAACTTAGGAAAGCAAATAAATTAAACACAGCAGATGAAATTGTTATAAGTTTTCCAAATGAATTTGCAACAAGCCTTACTCCTACACAAAAACTTAGCAATAATGATCAAGGAGCAACTGTTCCTGGTAAAAGCACACGTAGAAAGGGAGGAGGACTGTTTGGAAACATTGTAAAAGGTGCAGTGGGTGGTATAATAGGTGGCGCACTAACTGGAAATAAAGATATTGGACAAAATGCTCTTGGTGGGGCACTTGGAGGAGCACTTGGAGGTGGTTTTGCTGGAGGACTTAGTGCAAGTATTGGAGGATTACTTACTAGTTTCAAAGAAGGCGACATAAATGGATTATTTCAAGGTATAACTGGATTCTTAGGTGCTCAAGCACCACAGGATTTTGAAGCATTTATAAGTATGATTACCGGACAAGTATTCACAAAAAGTAGTATAGGTGATGGACTTTCAAAGTTATCACAAGATTCTAGTAGTGTTAATCAACTTGGTGCTGCAAATATAATAGATGCGTTCCAAGATATGGGTCAAGCACCTATGGCACAAACAGGACAGGTTTATGATAGCAAAAATAAAGTAATGACACGCGGAAAAAATGTTATTAGTCCAAATGAACGTATTTTTGCCTTCCCTAGTGGATCAAAAGTTACTAGAGTTATTGAAGAAGTTATGCTTACAAGTGATTGGGCAAAAAATGTAAAAGAAAGAGCACCAGACGAAAACGGAATGGTTGAATGGTTTAAGATTGTTAGTGAAGTTTACATTAAACCTGGCGCACAAACAGAACAGTTGAACGGTAAACAAGCACAAACTTATCATTACAAAATTGTACCTTATAAAGTACACAGCAGTCATTTTCAAAAACCAACTGATCCTGGTTTGAATTATTCACAACTTGAAAATAAAGCTGTTAAAGAATACAATTACATTTACACAGGAGAAAGCAAGGACATTTTGAGTTTTGATATCAACATCAATGCTGCTTTCTTTACAGCAACTATGGCTGACGATGGACAAAACAACACAAGTTTCAAAACAGGCGGCACTCAAATGAAAGTTGTACAAGATAAAGACGGTCAGCTAACTCTAAATGAGCCATCAAGTGCAATTAGTTCATCTGGACAAGTATTAATGGTTGATCAATTAAGACAAAGCACTCAAGGTGGCGGTGGTGCTGGTATTGATAATGCTAAAATTAGAACAGCACGTATGTTCCATGACATAATTATTAATAGTGATGTAGATTTAGTAAGTTTAGAGCTAGAAATACTTGGTGATCCGTATTATGTGTTTGATAGTGGCATGGGAAACTACACAGCTAAAGATATCGATCAAAATGAAACAGAAAATGGAGACATAGAATATCAAAGAGGCGAAACTGATATTATTGTAAACTTTAGAACGCCGGTTGATTACAATGAAGATACTGGAACAATGGATTTTCCTGAAGATACTGTACCAGTTGATGCATTTAGTGGTCTTTATAGAGTAACAAGTCTTGTTAATAATTTTAAGAATGGTCAATTTACACAAAGATTGACATTATTGCGTAGACGAAATCAAGAAAGAGATATAAAACAAGTTCCTGCACAGGATAAAGCAGTCAAAGTAAAAGATGCTACACCTGAGCAAACAGTTTACAGCCCATATGGATAAAAATAATGGTAGATACAACAGGTAAAACAGAACACAAACGTACAGCCGATCCAGGTGCACCTGAACGTAATCCTGGGCCATATCTTGCTCGTGTTATAAAACATGCTGATCCGTATTATCTCGGTGGATTAGAAGTTGAGTTACTTAAAACTACCGAAGCAGGTAATATAGGTGAAACATTAGGACAAACTGCTATTGTATATTATGCAAGTCCGTTTTATGGTATTACACAAAGCGCCAATATAGGCAAAAATGACAAATACAGCGATACACAAAAAAGTTATGGATTTTGGGCTATACCTCCTGATCCCGGTAGTTTAGTTCTTGTAACATTTGTTGAAGGAACTAGAGAATTTGGATATTGGTTTGCTTGTGTACCTGAAAAAGGTATGACATATATGGTGCCTGGAGGGCAACCTGCCACAGAACAGTTAACTGGAGTTGTACCAAGTGAATTGAAAGGCAAAAGATTGCCTGCTGGTGAATATAATAAAGCAATCACAAAGCCACAAACTAATAATGTTATCAAATACAAACGTCCTATCAACGATGATTTTGTAAATCAACTATTAGAACAAGGATTAGTAGAAGATGACATACGTGGAATAACTTCGAGTAGTGCTCAACGTGAATTTCCTAGTGCTGTAATAGGTATAAGTTCACCAGGTCCTGTAGATAAACGTGGTGGATCACCACAAGGTAAAATTGGTTTGAAAGAAAGCCAGGCTACTGTGCATACAAGCAGATTGGGTAGCAGCAGTTTTGTTATTGATGACGGCGATGACAAATTAATACGCAAAGGATCTCCTACAGATACTCCTTATGAGTATATTAACAAAGAAGCAAGCGGCAAAGGCGGAGATGTAACAAGACCACACAACGAATTAATACGTTTACGAACTAGAACTGGCGCACAAATACTAATGCACACCAGTGAAGACTTGATTTATATCAACAATAGCAAAGGTACATGTTGGATAGAAATGTCTAGCAATGGTAAACTTGATGTATATGCACAAGACAGCATAAGTTTCCATACAGAAGTTGATATGAATTTTACAGCAGATAGAGATATTAATTTTGAAGCTGGCAGAAACATTAATATGATTGTAAATGAAACTATTAGACAATCTGCAGGACAAAATTTAGAAATAAAAGTTGGTGTAGACGGTAAAATACATGCAGGTAACAGCATACAAACACTCAGCGGTGAAGATACTATTGTTACAGCAGGCGGAACAGTGTGGATTGACGGTGGACCAGATGTGCAGCTCAATGGCGGTAATGCAGCAACAGAAGCCGAAAAAGCATTTTTTCCACAGCGTGTTCCGCAGCATGAACCGTGGAACGGACATGAAAATTGGAATCCTCCTGAAGTAGAACCGGATAAGACAGATTCGTTAAATACTACTGAGAGTCAAGATATACACCCTGAAGATAGGACTGTGCAAACTGATAGAACAGCAATGAATGACTTGGGCAAGGAGTAAATTATGGCAGATACTTGGGCAGTAGTATCGGATAATACAACTACACAACAATATACACAAAGTAGAAATCTTTATGCTGAAAAAAGACTTATAGAAGGAGATGTTCCTACCTATGCTCAAAATATCAATCGCACATTCTCGATAGTTAATGGTAGTATAGGACAAGCAGGTGCTCCAAATAAATTTGTTAGTGGCGCAACAGTAGCAAACATCTCTTCAGCAATAAACGATATAAGTGTTTCATTACCAATCAAAGATAATTTAATTATAGGAGGATTGCAAGGTGCTCTAAATGGCGGCCTTAAAGGTGCAATCGAAGGCGGACTCAACAGTGCATTGAACGCTGCAATAGCACAAAGTGGTATTGCTGATCAATTAAATTTTGCAGCAGGACAAGTTGGTATAAATTTACCAACTGTTGCTGGTGTACCAGCATTAGGAGGCAGCAGCCCAAGCGGTGCAAGTGGAGGCGCAGGAGCAGCAGCAAGAGCCGGCGTTACACGATCAGGAACAATACCTACAGATTCTCCTGCTACTGCAAGAACAAGCATACAAGATCCTACACAAGCAGATGTTGAAATCACAGTTGATAGCTTTTTACAAGGACTACAAGGTAGTTTAAGTAGTCTTGCTCAAGGAATTGGCGGTATATTAGGAGGTGCTCTACAACAACTACTAAGCTCAACTGCACTTAGTAGCACTTTAGGAGGTTTGTTTAATGGACTAAGCGAAGGATTAGGTAAAGCATTAGGCGGATTAGCTAATGCACTTGGTGATGCAGCAAATGGAATTATGACAGGCTTAGGAAATGCAATACAAAGCATACCTGGAGTAGGACCTGCACTTAGTAGTATGACAAATGCAATTGGTGATTTTGCTGGCAATATTAGTAAAGGATTTAATGAACTTCCGCAAGGTGTTCAAGCAGGTATAAATGGCGCAATAGCTGCTGGTGGAGCAGCATTATTGAATAAAACAAATATAGGATTGCCAAAAATATCTCCTGCTATAGCAGGAACTGTTGTTGCTTCTTTAACCATGGCAGATAATCCTGCTGCACAACTTAGACAAATTGCATCTACAGCTAAAGCCGTTGATAAAAAAACATTTCCAGAAACAAAAAATCCTAGTTTTGCAAACATTGCAAGTGCTGCAACAAAAGCAGCCAAAGAAATGGAAAAAAATATACAGAGAAACGACGACGGTGATTTTCAAATGATAAGAAATCCTGAAAGGGCTAAGTCAGATATTCAAAAAACACAAATTATACAAAATGGTGCTATAGTTCCAACAACAAACACATTTGTAGATAACTTAAATGATATACAATTACAAAGTTTCCAAACTTATGAACGTATATTAAACAGCAAATTTGCAAGTTATGGTGGCGATGCACAATTATTAGCAAAGCAATCATATAGAGAATACATTGAATTCAAGCAATTAGTTACACCTGAAACAAAATCTTTTGTTTTAGAAATACGTGCTAAAGATGCAAAACTTATAAAATCATTGGCAGATAGATTTTTGCTGTTTTATAACAATAGCAAAAGTCGTTATACCATGTCAGGACTGTAGGTAAATACGTTATGGCTACAAATGACAAACCTTTATACAAAAGTATTACAGTAAGAGCGGCAAATGACGACGATACACCTGTGACAAGCAAAAAATATAAAGGTATAAGCACAACTAACAATTCCCCAGGTAGCTTTAATTTATACGATATCGGTTTGATAAAACAAGATATTGTTAACCATTTTCATATACGCCAGGGTGAAAAACTTGAGAACCCTACATTTGGCACAATTATATGGGATATATTATTTGAACCTTTAACAGATGGCCTTAGAGATGCTATTATACAAAATGTTACAGAAATTATCAACTATGATCCAAGAGTTAGTGTAGATAGTATTACGGTTGATACCTACGAAAGCGGTATACAAATTGACTGTTCTTTAACATATTTGCCTTACAGTATTAGTGAAACTATGAGGCTTAAATTTGATCAAAGTGCGGGACTAATTTAAGTACGCACTTTATTAAATCACATAAATATTACAAAGTGAGGACAGTGCAATATGTCAAGTACAGAACGTCAAAATAGACTTCTCTTAGCAGAAGATTGGAAAACAATATATCAGAGTTTCAAATACGCTGATTTTCAAAGTTATGACTTTGATAATTTACGTAGAACAATGATAAGCTACATTCGTCAAAATTATCCAGAAGATTTCAACGACTATATTGAAAGCAGTGAATACCTTGCACTGATTGACTTAATTGCTTTCCTTGGTCAAAACCTTGCATTCCGTACTGACTTAAATGCACGTGAAAATTTTATTGAAGTTGCTGAACGTAGAGAAAGTATTCTCCGTTTGGCAAGATTAATTAGCTACAATGCTAAAAGAAATCAAGCAGCAAACGGCTTGTTAAAAATAGAAAGTATTAGCACCACAGAAGATGTTGTTGACAGCAATGGTAATAACTTATCAAATCAAAGTATTATATGGAACGATGGTACAAACCCTAACTGGTACGAACAATTTATTAAAGTGTTAAATGCTTCTTTACCAGTAAGCACAGCGTTTGGCAGACCTATCAAAAAAGCATCTATAAATGGTGTTGCTACTGAACAATATAGATTCAATGGTATTAATACAGATATACCGAGTTTTACTTTTAGTAAACAAATAAACAGCATAAGCACACAATTTGAAATTGTTAGTACAGGTATTGATACAGACACAAATACTCTAATTGAAGAAGATCCTTTGCCAGGTAACAAAATGGCGTTTGTTTATAGAGACAATGGACAAGGTGCAGGTAGTTCAAATAGTGGATTTTTTATGCACTTTAGACAAGGTGTTCTTAAGAATAATACTTTTGATGTTACAAGTAATACTCCTAATACAGTAGTTAATATTGACACAGATAATATTAATGATACTGACGTTTGGCTTTATAAATTAGACAAGCAAGGAAATGAAGAATCATTATGGACAAAAGTTGATGCTGTAGAAGGCAACAACGTAATTTATAATAGTGTATCAAAAGGTATACGTGACATATATGCAATTCAAACAAGAATAGAAGATAGAATTAGTCTAATATTTGCTGATGGTGTTTTTGGAAATATTCCAAAAGGTAATTTTAAGGTATATTACAGAACAAGTAAAAATCTAGATTTTAGAATTAATCCTAGCGATTTGATAGGCATTAATGTACAAATACCATATATTGATAGAACAAATAAAGAGCAAACACTAAATCTAGTTTTAGAATTAAAAAGTGTTGTAGAAAATAGTTCAACTAGCGAAACAAATGAAAGTATTAAAAGTGTTGCACCTAGTACATATTATACACAAAACAGATTAATAACTGGAGAAGATTATAATATAGGAACGCTAGGTGTTAATCAGCAAATTATAAAAACAAAAGCAATCAACAGAACCAGTAGTGGTATTAGTAGATATTATGATTTAAGAGATGCAACAGGAAAATATAGCAACATACTTATGTATGGTGATGACGGTGTAATTTTTAGTGAAGAATTTAACGAATTAGATAGTTTTGAATTTATTACTAGAACTGATATTGAGGCTGTGATAAACAATACAATCATACCAAAAATAAAAACAGCAAATATAAAAAATTATTACTATGAAAATTTTCCAAGAAATACAAGTATAACAAATCTTAATTTGACATGGAATCAAACAACTACAGGCACAAATATTACAACTGGTTATTTTACCGATTTGTATAGTCTGCCTGTAACAGTTAGTTCGTTTACACAAGGTTTACCAAAATATATTGAACCAGAAGCTCTTGTGAAATTTGTTGCCCCAACAGGTAAACATTTTATGACAACTGATAACAATAGACTTATGGATGGAGATGCTGATCACCCTGGTGCAGCTACTTATATTTGGAGTAAAGTTATAAGTGTAGATGAAGGTGGTACTGTCATTGATGCCTCCACAGGATTAGGTCCTATAGTATTCAATGATGTGATTCCAAATGGTGTAACTGTTGCTGAAATTATTTCTCCTATTGTAGGAACATTTACAAGTGATTTAACTGTTCAAATAGTAGATCAAGTATTTGCTTATAAAACTTTTGGTATAAGATATGATGTGGATTCAAGACAGTGGAAAATAGTCTACAACACTAATCTTAATACAGTCGATGATTTTACTTTAGGAAAGCAAGGAGATAACACTAATCAACAACTAGATGCTAGTTGGTTAATGTTATTTGAAACAAACGGAGAAAAATATACAATAACAACACGTAGTTTCCGTTATGTATTTGAAAGCGATGATGAAATACGTTTTTATCATGATAGTACTGATAGAATCTATGATAGTAAAACTGGAAAAATTGTTAAAGATAGTATAACAATATTGAGCAATAATAATCAACCCGATAGCCTAAATGCATTTACACAAGATTGGCCGTGGCAAGTTGTTAAAGAATACAGAGACACTGACGGATATGTAGATAACAAAAAGTTAGAAGTTGGTTTTTTTGATAGTGATGATGACGGGGTTATTGACGATCCAGACACTTTCAGACACATTGTTGAACCTACAGTTTCGCCAACTACAAAATATGTTTTTGCAAAAAAATATACAAGAAACGGCACTGAAGTATATGATTATATTGATGCTAGTATAGAAAATATAGTTGTGCCTTCGTTAGGCGATCCTGGACCTATTACATCGTATGCAGATGGAACAATAATATACAATTATAAAAAAGATTTATTTTACACTGTAGATATTACAAACAATCAATTTGTTTTGAATACAAACTATAAAGTTTATACTGGTAGAGATAAAATAAAATTTGGTTATAGTCATGCTGCAAATGAAAACAGAAGAATAGATCCTAGCAGTTCAAATATTATGGATGTGTACATGTTGACAAAAACATACGACACAAATTATAGAAAATATCTAAGTGGAGAAATTACAGAAGTTGTACTACCACCTAGCAGCGATAGTCTATTTCAAAGTTATGGAGCAGACATTGCACAGATAAAAAGTATAAGTGATGAAGTAATTTATCATCCGGTAAAATATAAGCCATTATTTGGCAGTAAAGCAGGTAGTAATTTGCAAGCAATATTTAAGATAGTTAAAAATCCTGGAAGAGTTGTTAACGATAACGACATAAAAACAAGAGTTATAGATGCAGTCAATGAATATTTTGCATTAGAAAATTGGGACTTTGGTGAAACATTTTATTTTAGTGAATTAGCAGCGTATATTGTAAAACAAGTTGCTCCTGATTTAAGTAGTATTGTTTTAGTTCCAAGACAAGAATCACAAAGTTTTGGAAGCATGTATGAAATTAAAAGCGAAAACGATGAAATTTTTATAAGTGCTGCAACAGTTGAGGATGTCGAAATTATTGATGCAATTACAGCAAGTAGATTAAAAGCTACAGGTTCTGTAATTACTAGTGATGATGTACTTAACACCGGTGTACAAAGCAGTGAATCAGCAACTACAGTGATTATTGGAAGCTCAAGTAGTTCAAGCAGCAGTTCAAGCAGCAGTTCAAGTAGCAGTTCAGGAAGCTCATCCGGCGGCGGAGGATATGGATACTAATGGCATACGAAGACGATCAACAAGAATATCCTTTACCAACAGGAGATTCTAATACAGGCAAAAGTGCAAACTTTTTGCCAAGATATTTTAGAACTGATCCTAATAAAAAGTTTTTAGGTAGCACTATAGATCAAGTTACAACACCGGGTGTAGTTGAAAAAATTAATGCATTTGCTGGACGTAGAGAAGCAAAAGCCGTAAAATCAACAGATACGTATTTGCCAGATGTAAGTGCTAATAGAGAAAACTATCAATTAGAACCAGCAGTGGTAATCAAGGACAACATAGGTAATGTTGAGTTTTACAAAGACTACAATGATTATATAGGACAATTATCAACACTAAGATCAACTACAAAAGATCATAGTTTGCTAAACAGACAAGAATTCTATGCATGGGATCCACATGTTGATTGGGACAAATTTACAAACTTTAGAGAGTATTACTGGTTACCAAATGGACCACAAGAAGTACCAGTAAGAGGACAAAGTTTACAAGTACAAAGCACATACACAATTACAACTGTAACAGATGACGATAATGTTGCTTATCTGTTTACACCAAATGGATTGTCAAGAAATCCTACATTGAAATTGTACAGAGGACAGACCTATAGATTTGAAATTGATTGTCCAGGACATCCAATAAGCATTGCAATCAGTAGAGCTTTTCAGCCAGCAGTAGACGTTGTTGATAGTAGTTTGATAACCACATTATATGAAGATGGTGTAGAAATCACAGACGACGATACTGGTGTACTTAAAGATCGAGCATATGCTATAGACGAAGGCTTTGTAGAAAAAGGTGTGTTAGAATTTACCGTTCCAATGAATGCACCAGAAACACTTTATTACATAAGTCAAACAGATATAAACACAAGCGGTGTGTTTAATATTTTTGATATTGAAGAAAATTCTCAAATAGATGTAGAAACAGAAATACTAGGTAAAAAAACTTATCGTACAAGCGAAGGTTGGGATTTTTCAAATGGTATGAAAGTATACTTTCAAGGAAATGTAACACCAGAAAGTTATGAACAAGGATTGTATTATGTAGAAGGTGTTGGCACAGGTATAAAACTTGTTCCATTAAGTGACTTATCTGTACCTGCTATCTTTACACAAGATACACTTATTCCTTTTGATACAAATGGATTTGATAGAGTACCTTTTGGTGATGCAAAAAGTTTTGCAGGAACAAAAGATTACATTTGTGTAAACAGAGGAGATGATAGTAAAAATGGTTGGTCAAGATATAACCGTTGGTTCCATAAAGACGTTATAGAACTTAGTGCTTCTTTGAATAAACAAGATTCTGATCTTGATGAATCATTTAGAGCAAAACGTCCTATTATTGAATTTGAGCCTAATCTGCGTTTGTACAACCATGGAGCAAAAGCAAAATTATCTGTAGATTTAGTTGATACATTTACAAAAGATGTTTTTAGCACAATTGAAGGTCAGGCTGGATATAATATTGATGGTATTGATATAGTTGAAGGTATGCGTATATTGTTTACAGCAGATCCTGACTCTCTAGTAAATGGTAAAATTTATGAAGTTAAATTTATACTGCATACAAACACTACACAAATTAGTTTAGTAGAAACAAGCGATACTAATCCTGTTACAGATGAAACTGTGCTTGTAAAAGATGGTAATAAAAATGCTGGAAAAATGTTTTGGTACAATGGTACCGAATGGCTAGCAGCACAAGATAAAACAGCAATAAATCAAGCACCAAAATTTGATTTGTATGATAGCAACGGATACAGCATTGGAGATGAAACATATTACCCTGCTAATGATTTTAGCGGTAACCGCATTTTCAGTTATCGTGTTGGATCAGGCACAAATGATCCTGAACTTGGATTTCCTTTATCATACAAAAATATCAACAATGTTGGCGATATTGTTTTTGACTTTAATCTACTTACACAAAAATATGAATATGAATTAAACAATGCTGTAATTTATATAAACAGTGACGAATTATTTTTGAAAAAAACAAAAAATGATTCAGAATATTATTGTAATGCCTGGACAAAAGCAAATGAATTAAGTAGCCAGTATGTGATTAGAAAATATACCGGTGACGATATGGCAAATCGTTTCCCAATTGATGTGTACAAAAACAGTGCTAATTTAACCGATTTAGTATGTAAAGTTTTTGTTAATAACAAATTCTTAGTACAAGGTGTTGATTGGAATTTTGTTGACGATTTAGATATTAGAAAAGTAAATCTTGTAAATGAATTAGAATCCGAAGACGTCATAATAATAAAAACAAAAAGCAGTGCTGAAAAAACAAATCAAGGTCATTATGAAATACCATATAATTTAGAAAGAAATCCTCTAAATAATAATCTTACTGAATTTACTTTAGGACAAGTAAATGATCATGTTGATGGAATGATTGTAGAGATTCCTGGATTCAACGGCATGCAACCTGGACCTAGTAATTTAAGAGATTTAGGCGAGGTCAGCAAATATGGAAGAAAATTTTTACAACATAGTGGTCCTATTAATTTATCATTATATCATTTGATTGATAAGCAAGCAAATGTAGTAAAGGCTATTAGGTTAGCAAAAACAGAATATAGTAAATTCAAAAGAGATCTGATTTCAGCAGCAGGTGCAAGTTCTTTTGTAGGAAGTGCAAAAGAGCATCTAGATTTACTTTTAGTTGATCTTACAAACAGCAAAACAAAAAGCATGCCATTTTATAGCACAGATATGCTTGCATTTGGCGGTAATAAACTTTTAGAATATAATGTTGTTGATGATAGGATTAATTTTTATGCATTGTCACAAGTTTTTAATATAAACACTGTGAGCAAAAAATCTGTGTTAGTATATCTAAATGACATTCAACTAACATATGGTATAGATTATACATTTACTGATAACGGTTTTGTAGATATTTCTGCAACAAAACAAGTTGATGATATTATAAAAATATACGAATATGAAAATACAGAAGGTTGTTTTGTTCCTCAAACACCAACTAAGTTAGGATTATATCCTGCTTATGCTCCAACGATGGAGGTAGATAACAGTTATTCAAATGCTACTAATGTTATTAGAGGACATGATGGAAGTATCACTGTTGCATATAATGATTATAGAGATGAAATACTTTTAGAATTTGAAAAAAGAATTTACAATAACCTAAAAGTTAGCTATGACGAAAATGTATTCTGTGTACATGATTTTATAGAAGGCAACTATAGAAAATCAAACATAGATAAAAAATCTATGGACAAAATATTAATAAGTGATTTTATTAAATGGCTGCCTTTGGTAGGAAATCCAGATTATACATCTAATGATTTTATTGTACAAGGAGACGGCTTTACTTACAATTACAGTAGAAGTATAAGCCCAACAGGAGAAAAATTACCTGGTGGCTGGCGTGCTGTTTATAAAATGGCTTATGATACAGACAGACCGCATATGACTCCTTGGGAAATGCTAGGTATCAGTGTCAAACCAAGTTGGTGGGAAACACAATATGGTCCTGCACCATATACAAGTGATAATCTTGTTATGTGGAAAGATATTGAAAAAGGATATGTAAAAGAGCCAGGAAAACCTATAGTTGTAAAAAATAAATTTGTTAGACCTAACTTAACAAAACATTTGCCTGTAAATCCATATGGGCAACTTGTTGATCCTTTGCAAAGTGGTTACGCAAAAGAATTCAGTTATGCAACAATGAGAAATGACTTTTTCAAGTTTGGTGACGAAGCGCCTATTGAAACAGCATGGAGACGTAGCAGCGATTATGCATTTAGTTTGTTAGTTGCTATGATTTTGAATAGACCGTCTCAAGTGTTTGCTATAGGATTTGATCGTTCAAGAACAACAAGAAATTTAGCAGGCAATTATACCTACAACAATAAAAAAGCAATTAGAGCTGCTGATTTAGTTTTTCCTAAAACAAAAACTAACAGCACTGTGAATCAAACAGTAGGATTAATAAATTATATAGAAAATTATCTTACATCGAATATTGATGCAAATTATGAAAGATATATCAATCGTATTACAAATATTAATTCACAAATGGGTTTCAAACTCGGTGGCTTTGCAGACAAAGATAAATTAAAACTTGTTCTAGATAGTAGAACGCCACTTAATGCAGGCAATGTTTTTGTACCTCAAGAAAATTATAAAATATTCTTGAACACTAGTAGTGCTAATGAAATAGTATCTTATAGTGGATTAATTATTGAAAAATTAAGTAAAGGATATAAAGTTTCTGGGTATGATAAAGAAGACCCGTTTTTTGAAATATATAAACCTTTTGAAAGTGCTAATGACAGTGCAATTAATGTAGGCGGTATTAGTGATAGTTTTATAGAATGGTCAGAAGATAAAACTCTTGTAGCTGGAAAAATTGTCAAGTATAATAATAGATTTTTTAGAGTCAATGAAAACCATGTTTCTACAGAAACATTTAATCCTTCATTTTATTCGCAACTAAGCGAATTACCAATTACAGGTGGTGCAACTGCATTAATTAGAAAAAGATTTTCTACAGAAAAAACCACTTTAGATTATGGAACAGTGTTGACTGATAAACAAGATGTTGTAGATTTTATATTAGGATATGAAAAATGTTTACTTGAAAAAGGATTCACTTTTGATTATAATAATAGAGAAACGCAATCTATTGAAGATTTTATTTTAGCAATAAAAGAATTTTTGTTTTGGACTACGCAGAATTGGGCTACAAATAGTATTATAGTTCTAAGTCCAGGTGCAAATAAACTTGCATTTAACAGAGACTTTTATGTTGTTGATAATATTTTTGATAACTTTTATGATTTAGAAGTTTTGAGAGCTGACTCTGCTAAATTAAGAGGATCTTTTACTAATATTCAAAGGGATAACACAAACCAATTTGGTATCCTGCCTCAAGCAAATGCAGAAGGAATATATTTTGTAAAATTACCATTAGTACAAAAAGAACATGTTGTACTAATTGACAACACAACTGTTTTCAATGATACAATATACGATCCAGAACCAGGATATAGACAAGAACGAATCAAAATTGTTGGATATAGAACTGACAATTGGAACGGAAGCCTTAATATTCCTGGTTTTACATATGACGAAGCTCTTGTAACAGAATGGGAATCTTGGAAAGATTATTTTATTGGTGAACTTGTAAAATACAAACAATTTTATTATACCGCTACTGTAACTCATAGTGGTACAGAAGAATTTAATTTTAACAATTGGAATCAATTATCTAAACGTCCTGAAAGTACATTGTTACCAAACTGGGATTATAGAGCTAACCAGTTTACAGATTTTTATGATTTAGATACTGATAACTTTGATAGCGAACAACAACGTTTAGCACAGCATTTAATAGGATATCAAAAACGTCAATATTTAGAAAATATTATTAATGATGATGTAGCACAATACAAATTCTATCAAGGTATGATTCAAGACAAAGGTACTAAAAACTCACTTACCAAGTTGTTTGATAAGTTAGGAGATGCTGACAAAGATAGTTTAGAATTTTATGAAGAATGGGCTATTAGAGTTGGACAATATGGTGCTACAGATAGTTTTGATGAAGTTGAATATCAATTAGATGAAAAGAAATTTAGAATAGAACCACAAACTGTTGAACTTGTAAATACTGTTGATCAAACAAGAACTGATTTGGTATATCAATATCCTAAAGCAGATGTATATCTGAAAACAAGTGATTATAATCATGCACCATTTCCAACAAGTGCAAGTTTAGATGAATACACAAAGACAGGCGGCTATGTTGCACTTGATCAAGTAAACTTCTTAGCACGTAGTCTTACTGATATTTTAAGTTTTGATATAAACACAGTTGATCTAGATACTTATATTTGGGTTCCCGAAGTGCAACAAAGTTGGAATGTTTACAAACATATACAATCACCTGCACGTATTAACAAAATTGAAAAAAGCGATTTAGGCTTTACTGCAACTTTTGACAGAGCAGTTCCGTTTACCACAGGTGAAATAATTGGTATTAATAATATTAATGAAGACCTGAATGGATTTTGGTCCGCTAGAAGTGTATCGTTAAATGTTGTAGAATTTTATACTAATAAAGATATCGGCGACGATGCTATTGATCTAAGCGATAGTACCCAAGGCATAGTTTCTCAATTAAATGGACGTAGATTGGATAATATTTCTGATGTGAACAGTCTGTTAATTGACTATGATATAAATGAAAATGAAAAATTATGGTTAGATGATAACGGAAATACACAAAGTGAAGTTATAGAAAATAGTCCGGTATTTTCATTACAAGCAGAAATACCAAACGAAGAAGGACTAAATGATTCAGGATTTGGAACTGCATTTTCAGCTAGTGGTAGCAACCAAGTTTTAGCAGTTGGAATGCCTGACGTTGGACTTAACGGTAAAGTTGCTGTTTATACAAGGTTAAGTGAAGCATTAGAATATGTATTGTTACAAACATTAGAACCTAATGCTATTAAAACTGTTGCAATCGAAACTATTACAAATGCTAATCCGGGCCGTATTTTTACTCCTGTCGTACATAACTTAGAAGCAGGACAAAGAATTTTAATAAGCAGTGCAGAAGGTTTGACTGCATTAAATGACAATTACTATTATGTGAATCCTATTACAACAACATCGTTTGATATTTACACTGATAAAGCATTAACATCACCTGTTGATACAACTGCAATGGGAACACACACAATTGACACAGGACTTCTTGCAACTGGTGTATTGTATGATACTGGAGCAGGTTTCGGAACAGCAGTAGAAGTTACTGACAATGGACAATACATTTTAGTAGGTGCACCATATGCAAGTGATGTGCGTAGTAAGTATGCTGGAGAGTTTGACGCTACATCTTCTTACTTACAAGGCGATATTGTAAGTGATAGAGGTACGCTGTGGGAAGCATTAAGAGACACACCTGCAGGTATTGCAGATAGCACTATTAGCACACTATCACAAGATTGGCAGTTAGTAGATTCTTTACAAGCCGATCAGTCGGGTACAATTAGTAATTACACAAATCAAGGTGTATTACATGTATACAAAAAAGATGTTACAACATATAAACTAGAAACAACTATTCTTTCACCTGTTGCAAGATCTAACGAACAATTTGGTATTGCAATTAAATCTGCATTTACTACTGACCTAGTTCACAAATTTTATGTTAGAAGTATAGCAGATCAAGGACGCATTTATTTTATTGAAAATAGTTTAGCAAATGTTAATTCTTTCAGATATTCAAGAGACACAAATTACAAAGGAACGTTTGATCCGTTAAAAACATATTATCCAAACGAAATAGTTTTTGCTGGATATATTTTATACAAAGCAAATACAACAATTTTTGCTAGTAGCGGTATAGAACCAGGTAGTGCTGATGAGTGGGAAGTTTTAGATCAATACATTGATTACGTCGGTTTTGTACCAAATCTAGGAGATGTTACTGCTTTAGAAAGTGACAGTGTAGGATTAGGTGGTGCAGTAGAAATTGGTAAAAGTTTTGATGTAAGCAAAGATGGTAATGTTATAGCAATAACAGGATTTTTCAGTGCAACAGAAATAAACAGAGTAAGTGTGTATAGATTTGATAACAACACCGGACGTTATGTATACGAATCTAACATAGACGGAGATGTAAAATTAGAAGAAAATTTTGCTAGTGCAATAGCAGTTTCGGATAACGGGCAAGATATTGCAGTTGGTGCAACACTTAATGATGTTACAGGATTAAACAATGGTAAAGTATACATCTACAGATATAACTTTGATAGCAACAATCCTGAATTTTTATGGCAACAAGAATTGTTTTCTCCAAAAGGAGAATCCAATGAACAGTTTGGTTACAGTTTAGACTTTAGTAAAAATAAACTTGCTGTTATGAGCATCAATGGTGATAATATCAGCGAAGTTATTTTTGATAGCGATGCTACAACACTTGATAATAGTGCAACTAAAATAAAAGATAGAGTCAAAGATAATGGACAGGTTTATATCTTTGAAAACTATAATGATACTTGGATATATGCAGAAAAAATGCGTTATCTAAGAGACACAACATCAGCAGTTATGCCATCTCTTAGGTTAATTGATAATCATATTATTGTTGGACAGCCTGTATCGTTGTTTACTAATAGTTCGGGCGTTGGAACTAATGTTGGTTTTATAATTGATTTTAGATCTGATAGGAATACAAATGCTTGGACACAAAATAGTCTTGTACAAAACTTTGTAGATTTAACACAAATTAAAAATGTATTTTTATATGATAAAACAAATGGCGATTTAGTAACATATCTTGATTACATAGATCCAGTACAAGGTAAAATTGCTGGACCAGCTGAACAAGAATTAAATTATAAACTATATTATGATCCTGCTGTTTACAATATTGGTAGCACTAACACAGGAAATAAAACACCTTGGGATAGTAATTACGTTGGCAAACTGTGGTGGGATCTAAGCACAATTAAATGGTTCAATACTAGACAGCGCGGTTTAGAATATAAAACCAACAATTGGAATACACCTTTACCTAGTTTTGAAGTGGATGTATATGAATGGGTAGAAAGTGATTTATTGCCTACTGAATGGGATTCTACTGCTGATACTGTAGAAGGATTAGCTGCTGGAGTAAGCGGATCATCAAAATACGGCGATGATAGTTATGTAATTGCAGATATTTACGATCCGGTAACAGGCACATTTTCTAACAAGTATTATTTCTGGGTAAAAAATAAAAGAACAATTCCTGCAATTGATAATAGAACAATAAGTGCATTTGATGTTAAATTGTTAATTCAAGATCCTGCAGGACAAGGATATCGATTTGTAGCATTTTATGAAAACAATAAATTCGGTTTACACAACATTAGAAATTTAATCAAAGACGAAGATATAATTTTGCATGTTGAATGGAAAAAGTTTGAAACACAAAACAACATACATAGCGAATATCAATTGCTTACTGAAGGTATTCCAACAAGCAAACCAAATGCTGATGTTGTAAAAAAATGGGTTGACAGTTTAGTAGGTTACGATCAAAATAGTAATCAACTTCCTGATATTGACATAAGTGTACCACGTAGATATGGTATACTCAATACACCTAATCAAAGTATGTTTGTTAATAAAACTGAAGCTTTGAAACAAATTGTTGATAGAATAAATGGTATATTAGAAGACAACTTGATTGTAGATGATTTTGATTTATCAGGATTACAAAAAATAGATCCACAACCGAGTGTTTATAGCAATGATTATGATGTGAAAATAGCAAGCGAAAACTTACTTAGATTTGTTGCTGTGGCAAAAGTTGCAACAGCAGAGTTATCTCTTGATATACAAGATGGTAGAATCAAAAGTGTTATTATCACAAATCCAGGACGTGGATATGTTGATCCAAGTTATACAACTGGTAGTGTTCGTAAAGGTCCTACTGTTGATATTAGAGGTACAGGCTCAGGAGCCAAAATTCAATTGTATATCAACAACATTGGACAGGTAACAAGTGCAGTAGTTGAAAATGAAGGTAAAAATTATACTGCTGATACAGTAGCAATAGTAAGAAGATTCACTGTGCTTGTTGAGAATGATAGCAACATAGGTGGGTTCTGGAGTTTATACAATTACACACCAGCTCAAAAAGAATGGAGTGTTGAAAGAATACAGTCATACGACACAACACTTTATTGGCAGTATATTGATTGGTATGCAAATGGTTATGATGAAACAACTGCAATAAAACATTTAGTACCAGGTAGTTATGCTTTAGATGCAACACCCGATTTGGTTGGTGATGTAGTAAAGATTGAAAATATTGGATCTGGCGGTTGGTTGTTATTAGAAAAAATCGACAATATACCTGAAGTTGACTATACTGTAAATTATAAAGTAATTGGTAGACAAAATGGAACAATTAAGTTTTCTAAATTACTATACCAAAATGAACAAAGTGGTTTTGATAACCAAGTGTTTGATGCTTATCTATATGACAGAGAACCAGTGAATGAAGTTCGTAATATTATGGAAGCTCTACAAAATCAAATACTTGTGGATCAATTAGAAGTTGAATGGAACAAACTTTTCTTTGCAAGTGTAAGATATGCACTTAGTGAACAAGTTAACATAGACTGGATATTCAAAACTAGTTTTGTAAAAGCAAAACACAATGTTGGCGAATTGCAACAAAAAATTACATTCAAAAACGATAATCTTTCTAATTACCAAGATTATGTCAATGAAGTTAAACCGTACAAAACTAATGTTAGAGAATATGTAAGTAGTTACAGCAAAATCGAACCATCACAGTCTAGTGTTACTGACTTTGATTTACAACCAAGATATGATGTAAATGAAGGACGTATAGTTGCTGAAAAAACTAGTGTGTTTAACAATGAAGTGCAAACTTATAGTCCATTTGTTGATACCTATCCACAAAAGCATTGGAAAGATAATGTTGGTTTTGAAATTACTGATATAAAAATTGTTGATGGCGGCAGTGGTTGGACAGACGGTCCTAATGTAATCATAAGTGGCGGCGGTGGCCCAACATTAAAAGGAACAGCGTCACTTGCTGGAAACACAGTAAATGCAGTTGATGTTGACACAAGAGGAGCAATATATATTAGTGCTCCAACAGTAACCTTTGATGGAACACAAGACGAACCAAGTACTCCTGCAAAAGCTGTTGCAATAATAGGAAATAGTAAAGCAAAATCGACTCATATGTTAATGAAGTTTGATAGAGTAAGTGGTACTCTTGTATTCACTAGTTTATATGTGCCTAACGAAACATTTACAGGTACTGGTGCCCAGGAAGAATTTACACTTAAATGGCCTATTGATACTAGAAAAGCAAAAATTGTAGTTACAGTAGATGGAGTAGAAGCATTAAGTAGCGAATACACACCTGGAAATAAAGAAGATACAAGTGTAGGTTACACAAGAAATTTAGGAACCATCACATTTACAGAAGCACCTGCATTAAATGCATCTATAGTTGTTGATTATTATAGAAATGCAAGTATGTTAAATGCTGCTGATAGAATTAGTTATTTTTATAAACCTGATGCTGGCATGCCTGGATTGGGAACTAACGAAGATGGCAGTGTTGACTTAGCACAAGTTATGGACGGAGTTGATTACGGTGGTGTGCAAATAGACACTATTTCGTTTGGTAACACATTAGGTTTTGATACTGATGTATTTGGTTCAAGCTCTTTTGATACATTTGACAGTAAATTTGATGATGAAATATTTGTGCTAGACGGTAGTACAAATGTGTTAGATTTAGCATTGCCGTTAGAAGCAAATGTTGAATACAATGTGTACTTCAAAAGTGTATCTGCTGGCGCAAGCGATAATCCAATTAGATTAGATAGCAGTAGTTGGCCTACAGCAAATGAAGATATTCCGTTTGCTGTAATGCAACCAATAACAGGTGACGGTATTACTACTAGTATTGTTATAAGTGATATTTTAGAAAAATACAATGTATTAACTGACATCCCTTACGTTGCAAACAGAACAGGCGATACTATAATATTTAGAAAATCTACTAGTGACGGTACAACAACACCTGACTTTACAAGTTTTGATGTTGAACTAGCAGGAGGAGATTTTACAGGTTCAACTGCTACAGGTATACAATCAGGAGATATTACAGTTGATGGAGACGGCTTTGTCACACCAACAACAAGTAAAGGACCTGAAGAACAAGTACCCGGACAAATTGTTGATGCATTAGATATACAAGTATTCAACAGAGTGCAAGATGGACAAGGTATTATAACAGTTCATAATTATCTTACTGATGATTCAAGACTTGAATACGGATTAAGTGGTGTAGCAGCAAGTCAAACTAATGTTATTGCAAAATTAGGTGATAGAATAATAGATCAATCAGAATACACAATTGATTGGAAAACAAATACATTTATATTTGCCGACAGCACAGCTATTGAAGCTAATAAAAATCTCAATATAATTTTAATAGATAACAGCGGAACAGATATTATTGATAGCGATAGAATAATTGCAACTGAAGTGACTACTAGGTTAAGCGTAAATATCAAATTTGATTCTAATTACAGTATGTTTGTTACAAGAAATGGTAATTTAGAACCAGCAGAACCTATTGACATCAATGGTACATTGAATATTGGTTTAGGAACAAACACTAATATTGGAGACATTATAGATTATACAGTTTATAATAATGTTAATCCTAACTTTAGTCAAATTGTCATCGATGAATCATTCCAAGGTGATGGTGTAAAATATCATCATGAATTTAAGACACAAGCAAATCCAGACGGTGCTGTGTTGCTACCTTATACTAAACTGCCACTTGCAAATAATATTATTGTACAAGTTAACAACAAAATATTGAATCCTGGATATAGAAAGAAAATCACTCTTACTGCTGATAGAAGTTATGACATTGATAAATGGCAATTTGAGATTTTATCGCAAGTCTATCAGAGAGATATATTAGTTTACTTGAATGGCGAATATTTGGTGCCAAATTATTGGAATTATGATCCAGTAAATGGACGTATTGATTTGACATCTAATCAAATAGGTAAAGTAGGTGATACTCTTGAAGTGTTTATTATTAGAGATGCAGAATACACATTCACAGATACAACAATAGAATTTACAAGTTCAAGTCCTGCGTGGTCTAACAATATACCAGTTGGTGACGAAATAGTTTTTGCATTGACAGATGATAGCACAGTAGTTAGAGGTGTTGTAAAAGAAAAAACTGTAAGCAGTGGAAACGTTACACTAAAATTATATGGTTATCTTAGAGAAATGGCAGAATTATTTACAAAAGATAGCACTCCGCAAAGTGTTACAGCAATTGGTACTTATGGCGATGACAGTACATATGAAACAGTAACATTGACTGCATGGAGTTATTCACAAGGAGATACATTAAACTTTAGCTATGCTCCATTGCCAAAACACGATGTGAAAATTTACACATTTTCTAATCATGATATCAACGGCTTTGAGAGAGAAAGTTTTGATGTAGTATTTTCTACAACTCATGCACCAGAAGGCACAACTGCTTATATTGATAGAAATAATTTAACTAAAGGTTATTTAGAATTAAGTAAACCTGCAATAAGCACAAATTATGTTTGGGTTATTAAAAATGGTAAACTTTTATCGCCAGAAATTGATTATGTGTTGAATACAGATAAAACTGCTGTGCAACTTGCAAGACGTGTTAACAAAAATAGCACAATTGAAGTATTACATTTTGCAGGTAGTTTGTCAAGTCCAAAATATGGCTTTAGAATATTCAAAGACATGTTGAATAGATTCCACTTCAAACGTCTTAATAATCAAAATACATACAAATTACAACAGCCATTAAATTACTATGATAATAAAATTTTATTAGAAAGCACAGATGGAATAACACAACCTGATCGTAGTAGAAATCAACCAGGTATAATTTGGATTGACAAAGAGCGTATAGAATATTACACAGTTGACGGTGCAACATTAGGTGGGCTACGTAGAGGAACATTAGGTACAGGTATTGCTACAGTACATGCAGCAGGAACTATAGTTGCAGGACAAGGACCAGAAGAAACTGTACCTTACAAAGAAACTCAACAAATAGTTGACTTGAGTGATTTTGCAGACGGAAGTACAGGTGAAATTCTGTTAACTGATGATCTATATACTGCTGCAAATTCATACATAAACAATTTTTCAAGCACGTTGAGTTCATATGAAATTGAAGTATTCATAGATGACATTGCAGCAAGTATGGTAGATATTTTTGTTGGAGGTAGACGTTTAAGAAAACCGTTGCCACTAGAACCAAACGATAAACTCAAAGATAGAAACTTTTACAAATTTAATGCAACAATAGATCTTGATTCATCTGCCGGAGATGAAGTTGTAGCACCAGAATACACTATGGAAAACGTGTTTATAAATGGCGAATCAAAAACACTTTTGACGTTAAATATTCAAGATGCTACACATCCTGATAACATACCGCTGACAGGTGAAAAAATTATTATGGTTAAGAAAAATGGTAACTTGTGGAATGACATAGTTAGTGATACAACAACATTGTCATTAAGTGACAGCCAAAATAAAATTGCAAGATTTATAAGAGACAAAACAATATCGCTACCACGATAAATACAGTATAGGTGAGATAACATGGAACAATTAACTGATTATAACGGCATACACATTGAAGGACATATAAAGATACACAATCCAGATTCTGGTGAAGTCTTTATTAACAAACGTAATGCCATTCATTATGAAAATATGAGTATTGCTTTGGCAGAAAGTTTAGGTAATGCTGGTCAAGGTTTTATATATGAAATGGCTTTTGGCAATGGAGGCACAAGCGTTGATCCAACTGGTATTATTACATATCTCACACCGAATAGTACTGGAACTAATGCAAGTCTTTATAATCAAACTTATACAAAAGTTGTTGACGATCAAAGTGTAAACAACATAGATCCAACACGTAATAAAATTGAAACACGGCACCTAAGTGGAACAAACTATACTGACATTATTGTTTCTTGTTTATTAGATTATGGTGAGCCAGATGGTCAAGCAGCATATGATACTGCTGCAAATGCAGAAGATCAGTTTGTATTTGATGAATTGGGTTTGAAAAGTTACTCACCAACTGGAACAGGAAAATTAATAACGCATGTTATATTTCACCCTGTGCAAAAGTCCTTAAATAGATTAATTCAAATTGACTATACAGTAAGAGTGCAGAGTTTGAGTGGAGGTAATATTTAATGGCATATAGTATTCCATTTACAGATTCAGCAAACAAAGGTAGCATTACTGTAGAAGACAACAGCATTAATACTGAAACTAGTTTGCTTTTACCAGGTAGAAATACAAGCGACTATGGTACAAGTATTCTTACAAATTTTTTACATTTACTAGAAAGCCATGCTGATGTAAATCCTCCTTCTAATCCAGTTGAAGGACAGCTTTGGTATGATACAACAAATGACGTTGATCAATTAAAAATATATGATGGAACAAATTGGGTCGCTGCCGGAGGTCTTAAAAAAAGCGGAGCAGAACCTGAAAGTATAAACAGCACAGTAGGTGATCTATGGGTTGATACAAGTACAAGCCAATTGTATTTGTACAGTGGTAGTGGATGGATTCTAATTGGTCCTAGTTTTGCTACAGGTAATAAAACTGGAGCACTAGCTGAACAAATTGTAGATACAGCTGACGTTACAAGAGATGTTGTTATAAATTACGTAAATAATATTCCAGTTAGCATAATAAGTGCAGTAGAATTTACTCCTAAAGTTGCACTAAGTGGTTTTCCAACAGTTTATATTGGAACAACATTAAGCAATAATGTAAGTGGTAATTTAGCAAATATCAAAGGCATTGTTGAACAAGCAGCTTATATACAAGAAAATCCAGTATTAACACAACCTTCAGGTACAGTCGCAGTAGCAACATTAGCTCGTAAAGACGCAGGCGGCGGAACACAAGTTTTTCAAAATAAAATTACAGTACCTAATCAAGGTATTGAACTTGGCACTGTAAAAACATTTAGTGCTTTAGTTGAAGGCACAAGTGGTATACTTGAATTAGCAGGAGCAGGTACAATTGATATACGTACTCCGGTAAGTGCAAGTCCTGTTGTAAGAATTAGTAATGATGGTAATTTTGGTATCAATACATTAAGTCCTACACAAAAATTAGATATAAAAGGTAATCTAAATATTGGTGTTGAAACAGGAGATGATGCAGCTCTTGACACAAGCGGTAAATTAGTTGTAAACAGTGAATTTGATAGTTTAGCACCAACTACAGGTGCAGCAACAGTAAAAGGTGGCCTAGGAGTTGCAAAACAATTACAAGTCGGAGGCAGAGCTACATTTACTGATGTAATTCAAACTAATCCAACAGGTACAGTAATTGAGCCTGATACTAATGGACAAGGTGTAATTGGTAGTACATCAAAAAGATATGCTGGAATATATGCTAACACAGTCTACGGAAATTTACAAGGAAATGTAAACGGTAATGTAACAGGTAATGTTACTGGGTCTTCAAGTAAACTAACAAGTCCAACAACATTTACCATGACTGGAGATGTAAGCGCAAGTTCTTTTAGTTTTGACGGGCAAGTTGGCGGAAGTACTAAAACATTCACAACTACAATCAATGACGATTTTATAAACACAAAATTAGATGTAGCTGCACAGTTAGGTAGATTAATTAGCACAGACGAAATAATAATTTATAGACCTACAGCAGATGATGTAACAATAGATCCAACAGGAACATTAGGTGTCTTCAAAACCACAATAGGAGATATTACAGCACAAATTTCAACATTACCAATTGGTACTGTGATGATGTGGGCAGGATTAACTGCACCAACAGGTTGGTTTATTTGTGACGGTAGCGAATACCCAATCACAACATATGGAAATTTAGCAACAGCAATTGGATGGGATGCAAGCGATCCAACAACTTGGTATTGGGGCAATGCTAGTACAATAGCAAATTTTGTTATACCAGATTTTAGAGGACGTTTACCAACTGGTATAGGAACACCAGGCGGCGCAAATAGAATTGGTAACGCTGCAACAGGCACAATGGGCGGCGTATCAGGTGATGACGAAGCAACACTTACAAGTGCAAACTTGCCAAATCACACACATGATTTATTAAGCAGCACAGGCGAACAATTTTATGCAGTAACTAATGCAACTACAAGTGCTCCGGAAACATTGTCCGGAGGAGGAATAGATGGAGGCACAGGCAGTAGACTTCCAAATAGCGGTACGATAACTGGCGGTACAACAAATGCTCCAGTTGATATTACTCCACCATTTGCTGCAATTAATTTTATTATCTATCACGGGGTAACATAGTATGGCATACAAATTAAATAAAACAGATGGATCATTAGTTGTAGAACTTGTTGATGGTAAGTTAGATACTACTACCACAGATCTTTCATTAATTGGTAAAAATTATCAAGGGTTTGGCGAAAGTATAAATGAAAACTTTATTAAACTGCTCGAATCTTTTGCTAACACTGCTGCCCCAAGCAAAGCACTAAGAGGACAGCTTTGGTATGACACAGCTGAAGGCAGATTAAAAGTATACGATGGAACAACATTTAGAAGCACAGATAGTACAATCTTTTCTTCTACACAACCTACAACATTAGTTCAAGGTGATATTTGGATCAATGGTGTAGAAAACCGTATGTACTTTTTTGATGGTACAGACTTAATTCCTGTAGGACCTGATTACACTAAATCACAACTTAAATCTGGTATTGAAACTGTAACAGTAAAAGATACAACAGGGCAAAATAAAGTTATTGTAAAATTGTTTATAAATGGAAGCAATGTTGGTATATGGTCAAAAACAACATTTACTCCATTTCCAGGTATTCAAGGATATGACAGTCTAAAAACTGGCTTCAATATTAATGCTAGTTTTGGAGACTTTGGATTTTATGGTAAAGCAACAAGTGCTGAAAAGTTAGTTACTGAAACAGGTGACGAATTTACCAAAGATAGTTTTTTAAGTACTTTAGCAGATAGTAATCCTGCTGGTAATAGAGTTGCATTAGGCACAATTACATTTAGTACAGATAACGGTATTTTTATTGGCGCAAACAACAGACTTAATATTAAAAAATCTGGAACAAAAACATTGCTTGACAATGTTGGTGTAGATAACGATTTTGAATTGCAACTTGTAAAAGATACAGGTACAGGAACATTACAGTATAGTGCATTTAAGTTTGATACTGTAAACCAGCGTATGGGTATTTTTAACGATTCGCCAAATGCAACTGTAGAAGGCGGAATTGATACTCGCTCATCGGGCGTGGTAATTGGTACTACTGCTGATCCAAGAAACTTAGTTGTAAGCGGTGATATGCGTATTGACGGGGATCTTAGAGTTGGTACAATAGTTAATGAAGAAATTAGTACATTAAGAGTTGCAGATAAAGTTATAGAACTTGCTACTCCAGACGATAGCACATTACTAGATAGTTCAAGTGAATATATAGACGGCGCAGGAATAGTAATCAATACAACATCTGGAAGTATTGACTGGGTCTATAGAAATGAAAATTCCAATTGGACAACAGCAGTAAACATTAATATTGATAATTTAGTTGGCAAATATAAAATTGAAGACGAAACAGTATTAACAAAAACAGGGTTAGGCCCAAGTGTTGTTAACAGTAATTTAACAAGTATCGGTACACTTGTTGCAATCAACGTTGATGATATTAATATTGATAACAATGTTATTACAAGTTCAAATGCAGATGGTTTAGAATTTAATGTATTGAATGATATTGCAATTAATCCTGGCACATTGAACTATAGATATATTACAGGTGTCAAAAAACCTATAAGTGCATTGAACGCTGCATACAGTATCAACAATGAATCAGCAGACGATCTTGCTGCAACAAAAGGTTATGTTGACGAAGAAATTTTAGGAAGAACACAATATCATACTGTTAATGCTACAGGCTTTGGCGCAGCTGGCTTTGGCGCAGCAGGTGACTTAGAAGGTGCATTAAAAGCATTGCTGCTTGTATGGATACCAACAACCACGGTAACAGAAAATACAACTGTTAGGCTATTAGCAGAATCACCGACTGCGACAACAGATCCAATCGATGTTAATAGCAACATTAACAAGAGCTTTTTAGCAGTTGACAGTGCAGGTGTTCAAAACGTTAGTGTGATTTCAGATATAACAGTAAGTCCTGATCCGACTACTACAATTACATTTGGAATAAACAGGCATATTGTAGAATTTAGGATGCAGGCAAGTGATTGGGTTTGGGTGTCGACCGTAACATATCCATAATTACGATAAATAAGTGTAAGCACGAGGAGCGAAGATGGCATACATAATTAACACTTTTAATGGTAACCAACTCGTTGTAGTTGAAGACGGTACAGTTGACCAAACTACCGATATAAAATTGATAGGTAAAAACTACAGTGGTTACGGAGAAGCGCAGAACGAAAACTTTTTGCACTTACTAGAACATTTTGCAAATACAACTGCACCTGCAAAAGCAATTACAGGCCAAGTTTGGTATGATGCAGGCACAGCAAAATTAAAATTTTATACAGGTAGTGCATGGAAAAATGCAGGAGGAGCAGAAGTTGCTGCTACAGAACCAGCTGGTTTAGCAGAAGGCGATTTGTGGTATAGTACTACAAGTAGCCAGTTATTTGCAAAAAATGCTTCAGGTGAATTTATACTAGTAGGTCCACAAGCCGCAGGCGATGGAACCACACAAATGTTAAGTGTAACAGTAGTAGATACCCTCAGTGCTAATAAATCTATTATTGTTGCTTTAATTAACGATACACCAGTTTATGTCATCAGCTCACAAGAATTTACATTAGGCTCTACGCAGCCAGCAGACGTACCAGATTTAACAGGTTTTACTTTAATACGTAGAGGTATTACATTAATAAACACAGATAGCACCACAGGTGTTACCACAGGCGCAGGCACTACTGGCGAACCAGTTATTTGGGGAACAGCTAGTGATGCACTAAAATTAGGCGGACAACCCGCAAGCGATTTCTTAACCGCAAGCACAGCCAATTTTACAAGCATAGCAAGATTTGCAGATGTAGGATTTACAGTTGGTAACAGCAATGATTTGTCTGTAAGTATAGTATCAGATACAGTAGGACAAATTCAAAACCAAATTGGAGATAGAATTTTACTAGGCGCTACACGTAGTGGTGTAGGTGTTGCAAATATTGTAAGCATTAGAAATGTTGACGCAACTAACACAGGTATTTTTCCAGAAACAACTGCATTATATAATTTAGGTAGTTCATCGTTAAAATGGTCAACAGTACATGCGGATACCTTTGAAGGTGAAGCAACATCTGCTGCTGCACTTGACGTTGCAGGTACAGCAAGAGTTGCAAGTACACTTGGCACTCCAAATACTATTGCTGCAAGAGATAGTAGTGGTAACTTAACTGCTGTCATATTCAGTGGTACTGCAACAAAAGCACGTTATGCTGACTTAGCAGAAAAATATACTACAGATAAAGAATATCCAGTAGGAACAGCTATGGCAATTGGTGGTGCATCTATTGAAGCAGAAGCAACAGCATGTAAGAGTTCAGATCTTGCAGTTGGTGTTATAAGTGAAAATCCTGCTTATTTGATGAACAGCGAAATTGACGGACAAGCTATTGCACTTAAAGGTCGTGTACCGGTAAGAGTGAAAGAACCAGTATCAAAAGGACAGGCAGTGTATGCTTGGGCAGATGGCGTTTGCACAACTACTGCAACAAGAGCATTAATTGGTATTGCACTTGAAACAAATACAAGTGCAGAAGAAAAACTTGTTGAGTGTATTTTGAAAACATAAATATACGTAGTTAATTAAGGAAGTGTTATGGCAATAGGAGACATTATAGGCGCCGCAAGATACAATACCTTACAAGGTAGAATTGCAGCAATCTTAGGCGTAGGAAGCGGCGATAAAGGATATAATAATACAGTTTTAAGTAATCCTGTTGCTGTTGGCAATGATGTAACTGCCGAAGATTTGCAAAACTTAGCAAGCGATTATACAAAAATTTATGTTCACCAAACAGGTAGTTTGCCTGGCGGATTAATTGGACAAGATGTAGAAACAAGAACATACCTAAGTGAAACAGGTTTGGTATGGGATGATCTATATGCTGAGTACGAAACTAATGTTACAACTATTGAAACAAATAGATTTGATATACATTTCAATTATGCAAGTGTAGAATCATCTGGAGCTAACAGTTCTAGATCAACTGTATGGGGAGGCAGCGCATTACCCCAAAGTGTAATCCACGAATTTATAGTTGACTTTGGCACAGCTAACGCTCGTAGAGGTTTTTTCAATGCCGGCGGTGAAATTAGATTTGCTGCATCCCTTACACATAGTTTGTCTGTAAGCGATCCTGATTATCAAAAAACGGTTGATTGGCAGTCCATGCTATCTGCAATGCAAACAGTAAAATTTAATTATGACACAACTGACAGTTATAATTTAACTAGTACACCAGATGATGTTACAGATGATACAGTTACAGGTGCAGGCACAGGAAGTGCTATTGGAAACTTAGATCTTACAACAAGTTATCAAACAATTTACACTAAAACTGGTAGCGCAGCATACATAGACAACGAACTTACAATTCAAGCCAAAGAAGAGTCAAGTAGTCAAATAAGATTCTTGTTGACTTTTGCAGATGATGCTAATGGATCTGGTGGTGCAGACGAAAGAGTTAATGGTACACTTACTAGTAGTATCAGCCATTTAAGAGCTGATAGCACCAGTTACGTTAACAATCCTGCTCCTGCTTATTCATTAATCACAGGTCTATAATTGACAAAATGAAAATTGTGTGTATAATAAATACATTACAGTAAGGAGTAAATATGTCTGGTGTAGGACAACCGATTACAGCATTAGAGTATAACAATACCAGAGGGTTGATAGCATCTTATGTAGGTGATTTTAACACATGGAGTGAGCACGGTTTAAGCACTAGTACAACTACAAGTGGTTATGGTAGAAATTTTACTAGCAACTTAGTTGTTGGCGGAAGTACTCCTGGTGTAAGCGACTATGTAACAGAACAACAACATTTTGATTTATGGCTAGATTTACAAGCAGGACATGTACACCAATTTGGCACCCAATATACAGGAATACAACCAACCGCATTTGAAGGTAAATTAACCTATCCTAATGATGCTGATTACGCAAGCAGAGATCTAATTGAGTGGGCGCATTATGCAAATGCTGGTTCTAATAATGATTTAAGAGACATTGCAAGTGCAGTTAATGCATTCAACCATGCTAGTACAGATTTTGATTCTTCTAGTTTTACCACAGCTTTACTACGCACAAGCGGCGGAGCAAGTTGTTCTAGTAGTAGAGATGGATCATCTAGTCCTTGGAATACTACTATTACACATAGAGTTACAGTAAGTTTTCTTAACCATAATGATCTTTTATATTTTTTAAGTGCTGGCGGAGAAATACGTTTTGATGCTAGTTTATCTGGCGGTACTAGTGCAACTGCAAATACAAAAGATTGGGATTGGAGACAAATTTTATCTGCAATGGGCACTATTAGATTTGGTAGGGTTGCTGGTAATTGGAGGACAGAAAGTTTATCAGGTAGTGGTAGTGGTAGTTTGTTAAGCACTATTAGCACAGGAACATCACCTAGTACACTTATATTCCAAAAACAAGGTGGTGTTACTACAGGTAATCCTAGTCCGGGTGATCCTGGTGGTACAACAATATATGACAACAACAGTTATCAAATTTATGCCAGCACAAATGTTGCATTTAGTAGTGCAACACAATTGATATTTGAAGTACGTTTTGACGATGCCGATCCTGGCACAGGTGGCCAACAAGGATATCCAACAGAACCTGATGTCGGCGGCGTTGACGAAAATGTTACAGGAACAGCTACAAGCAATATTTACACATATACTCCTAGTAGTACTTTTGTGTACAACAGTGTCACTTATTCTGCTATTCAACAAGCTGCACCAGAAGGCACTGTAAATTCTAATTTATAACCATTAATAAGTTGACTTTCATAAAAAATCATTATATACTATAGCTCTAATGGAGAATTCAGATGGACGAACGGCTTACAAAAGCACTTGATATAAGTAATTTTATGGTAACACTGAACAATCAACGTAGATTGTTAAAGGAACAATACGCTGAAAATTTAATTTATTATTACAATGGTGGACAATTTTCAATTACACAACAACTGATAAGTTTTTGTCAAAGTTTAATTATGCGTGATCAAGAAGAAACTATTCTTGTAGATGACAACAATACTCCAGTTCAAATCGCTGATTTAGAAGATTTTACAAATTCTTTAGTTTCTAAATATTTTGAAGCAAGTAATGTTTATCTTACCGAATATAATAAACTAAAGAAAAACAGATCAGTTGAAAGTATAATGGATTTATGAGCAAAGGTGTAGTTTTATTTGCAAGTAACAATCATAAAATTAATTATGTAAAACAAGCAACTTTTCTTGCGAAACGTATAAGCAAGTATATGGACTTGCCTACTTCTATTGTTACTGATGTTGATATAAATGACAAATATCCTGACAGTGTTGATGCTTTTGATGAAATAATTTTAGTGAACAATCTTAAGCACAACTATGCCAGTAAAAGATATAATGACGGTTCTCTTTCGAATAGAGTTCTAAATTTTAACAATGGCAATAGAGCAGATGCATATTTTTTGTCACCTTATGACGAAACGTTAGTAATGGATACTGATTATGTTGTATGTAATAGCATATTAAACAACTGTTTTGAACAACAAAAAGATTTGTTGTTATATAAAAATGCTGTTCATTTAGGCATACATAACGGTACACCTGAGTTCGATAGAATAAGTGATACAAGTGTTGATTTTTATTGGGCTACTGTTGTATTTTTTAGAAAGACTAAATTAAACGAAATTTATTTTAATTTAATAAAACACATACAAGAAAATTATATGCACTATAGAAGTGTTTACCAATTCAAAAGCAATGTTTATAGAAATGACTTTGCTTTTAGTATTGCAGCTCATATTATGAATGGATATCAAAAAGGTAATTTTATAGCTAATTTACCAGGCAAACATTTTTATACAATAGATAAAGATGTGTTACATAGTATACAAGATGATGAAATAACAGTACTACTTGAAAAAGCTCAAAGATTAGGAGAATATACATTATCAAAAGTTAAAGGTATGAATGTACATGTAATGAATAAGTTTAGTTTGGAGAGAGCTATTGACAAATAATTTTACAATGCTTGCTCAAAATAGTGATTTTGATTATGTAAGACAAGCCTGTCTTGCTGCAATGAGTATACGTGCAACTAATAGTAATTCAAAAATTTGTCTTATTACTAATGATCCGGTACCTGCTAGACATAAGCAACTATTTGATGATATAATAGAAATACCGTGGGGAGATCATGCAGAAAACGAAGATTGGAAAATAAGTAATCGTTGGAAGATTTATCATGCTATTCCATATGATGAAACTGTGGTTATAGATACAGATATGCTTGTACTCCAAGACATATCTAGTTGGTTTGACTTTTTACGTAATTATGATTTATTTTATACAAGCAAAGTTTTAACATATAGAGGCGAACTAGTAGCAGACAACTACTATAGAAAAGCATTTAATAAATTTAATCTTCCTAATTTGTACAGCGGATTTCATTATTTCAAAAAGAGTGATTTAGCACATGAATTTTATACATGGCTTGAAATGATTACAAATAACTGGCAGCAATTTTATAAAGCACATGCAGGTGGAAAAACATATCAAAAAATTTGCAGTATGGATTTAAGTGCAGCTATTGCAGCTAAAATAATGAATATAGAAAATCAAATTACCAATCCAAATGTAATGTATCCAAGTTTTGTGCATATGAAATCTAAAATACAAAATTGGAATCAAAATTTTGCAGAAAGCTGGCAAGATAGAGTTGGAATATATTTAGATAAAAACTTACAACTAAAAATTGGAAATTATCAACAATCTGGTATTTTTCATTATACAGAAAAAAGTTTTTTATCTAATCACATAATTCAAATATACGAGGATAAATTAGGATTATGATGCAAATAGAATTAGTTACAAATAGATTTGTTCATTACGATGATGACGGAAAAATTACAAAAATTGGTCATGTTAGAGATGAGACAATGTCAGCTATTGAAGTTCCTTTTGAAGAAGTAAAACCGTTAATGACAGGAAAAGAATCTTTAGCTAGTTTTATTGTAGAATGGGATTTCTTAGAAAAAAAGAATGTTCTAAAACATGTATCTGTTTGGCAAAATGATCAATTAAAAGAAAGTTTTTTATATGAAATAAAAACTGATAAAGATGCAGATGCAGTCATACAGCAAGATAAAAAGAACAAATGTTGGAGACTAATTCTTAGTGATGATGTATTACAGGCAAATGTAGATCCAACAAAGCAGTTTTACAGCGTTACAAAAAAATATGATCCAAATATCTTGTACAGATTGTTTAGATTTACAAAAGTTGATAATGAATATGTAGTGCCTTTTGAATACGATTTTGAAGTTGACAACCTTGATTTGTCAATATATACTGTAAGGAAGTTTTCTACTTATTGTTATGAGGTATTAGAATGAGCAAAAAGTTCAAAGTAATTGACTATGATATAATATATCTTAGTTACGATGAACCAAATGCAGAAAAAAATTACGCAGATTTGTGTAGTAAAGTTCCGTGGGCAAAACGTGTGCATGGAGTTAAAGGAAGCGATAGTGCTCATAAAGCCGCAGCAAATGAAAGTGACACTGAACGTTTTGTCACAGTAGATGGTGACAATAGAATATCTGATCAGTTTCTTACACAAGAAATTAATTTTGATGAAAATGTAGATTTAACAAACAAAGTCATAAGCTGGACTGCTGATAATATTATTAACGGATTAAGTTATGGCAATGGCGGACTAAAGTGTTGGCCTAAACAACATGTATTGAATATGCGAACACACGAAAACGCAGATCCAAAAAATCCACATGCACAAGTAGATTTTTGTTGGGATACAGAATACGTACAAATGAATGGCACATTCAGTAAAATTTACAACAACGCTACTCCGCATCAGGCATGGCGTGCAGGTTTTCGTGAAGGTGTTAAGATGGCGTTAGATAGAGGCTTGCGTGTGACAGCAGAACAGTTTCATAAAAATCATTGGAAGAACTTGCATCGTTTGTACATATGGTTAATGGTAGGAGCCGATATAGAAAACGGACGGTGGGCAATATATGGAGCAAGAGAAGGTCTTTACAAA